>CDZY01002869.1_pt1 | contig 147770 bp, 149 predicted proteins | sample 557671 | NCBI WGS metagenome assembly CDZY01 (sample SAMEA3182091, study PRJEB8094) | gut metagenome | biome: human; feature: gut; material: Stool; isolation source: human stools | place: Canada | collected 2013-03-11
GGGTCAAAACATGTGCTATAAACTTAGCATGTATAACGTATTATATTTATGCATATCACGACTTTTGGAAGAAGCTTAGATGTTCTTAGAACTCTGTTCACATACTAGCCTGAACCGGCACGGATGCCGGTTCAGAAGCAATGCATACAAGGATGTATGCCTGCTTCGGTGGCGGACGTATAGAAAGCCTATATCAGAGTTCTTAGAACATCTTGCTTCGTACAACGGAGCTGATATGCATAAATATAATACGTTATACACTCGTAAATTAAGTTGGCATGTTTTGACCCCAACATCATTATAATAACACCACGGCAAGTTACAATACAAGCTATTCTCATATAATTACGGATAAAAAAGCAAATTGTGGCTTAATGATTCAGATTTTAAATTATCACAATATATATTTTTCAATAAAAAAATAAATAAAGTACTTGACATTAGTCCTGCACCAACCTATATAATCACATTTGTAGTTTATTTATACAGTTATTATTTGATAATTTCTGTCGATATATTATTTACATTATCGGCATTTTGAATGTTATACAGCCCACTTTCATCCTTCATACTTTTTATTTAGCAAGACGCATCCTTATGGGTGCGTTTTGTATTTAAATTAATATTCCGGCTATGTTCATATGCAATCAGCCCTGCTCTTGGCTTCGAGTACCTTACAAACACATCCACAGGACACGTTGCAGTTGCCGAGTCAATCCAGGCAGACCTCTCAATCCTTGGTATCGAGGTTACAATAAAGCAGGAGGACTGGAATGTATTCCTTGCAGACCGTAAGTCAGGTAACTACTCCGGTATGTGCCGTGAGGGTTGGTTAGCAGATTACAATGACCCTGTCAACATGCTTGAGATCTTCACATCTGATTCAGGTAACAACGATATGCAGCTCGGAAAGTAATATTAAATATTTTAGATATTTGAAAATTATATCCGGAGCTAATTAAAAAACCTCCCATTACCATAAGCCGCTTGCTTATCGATAATGGGAGGTTTTTATGCCTTCCATACCCGCCTTTATTCCATGGACTATGTACAGCAGGCATAAAGCTCTGTTATAGCTGCAATACCTCCATTATATCCACACATAACCGGTAGTCAAACTATAATCTCTCCGATATATATTCCTTCATTATCCTGTTAACTTCCTTCATCTTCCTCTGTGTATCCGGGTTATCGGATTCAAAGGCAAGCATTTTGTCGAGATACCCCTGCTTCACTGCCTGTCTGACGCTCTCATCATACACAAGCTCAAAGACCAGTGAAATATGCCCCGGCACATTGTCGACAGCCGTCTTTTTAAGTGACCTTAGTATCGTATGTCTCTCTGAGAACGCCTTCAGCACCGCGTCTGTTATCTCTCCGTTCCTTATCTCCTTAGTTGTGGCATTGTATATCTCCTCAAGCGGAAAATCACAGTTGACCTTCAATATATCAACCTTATCTGCGTCGCGCAGTATGTTACAGTACATCGTGGTGCGCTCATCAAAATCCTGCGGTATGCGGTAGTCGCTGTGATGGTATATCGCCCTCCTTATAAGCTCATCCTCACTGTCATCGTCAAGATAATCTCTTATCCTTCCCTCCTCAAACAGTATCTCACAGCCAAGATGTGCGTGGTTGACCGACTTGTCATCATAGAACGTGTTGTAGCGTCTCAACTGCTCGAATCTTCCTACATCGTGGAGCATTCCTGTAAGCCACGCAATGTCAAGGTCTGCACCCTTAAGCCCTATGGACTGTCCTATGAGCTGGCACAGCCCTGCCACACGGTAGGTGTGTTCAATCTTTAACTTAACCTTGGTGTCCTCGCTGTTGTAATTCTTAACGTATGCCGCAAATGTGTCAATCACTCTCTGCCTGTCTATCTTAATATTGGAAGCTGTCATTTTGTGTACTCCTCTATAATACATTCATGTTCTTTTGTCTTTAAACTATAGTTAATAACAACAAGTAAAATATTGCCCCTGTATTCATCAAAAGATTTACAGTACTCCTTGTTCTTTATCTGTTCAATCGCTCCGCGCGCATCCTTATCCCACTTTAGCTCTACCACAAGTGCCGGCTTATCGCTGAACTTTTTCTTTGGAATGTAAACCATATCGGCAAAGCCCTTTCCGCCCGGAAACTCTCTGTATACCGTGTAAAAATTTCTTGCGGCATAAAGTGCCAGCGATATGGTATAGCTCAACGCATTTTCATCATTGTACTGTATATGTGATGTCTCAAAGTGAGCCTCCTTTATTCCATCAGCAACACGCTGTTCCCTTCTCTGCCATATTGCATTCAATATATCCGCTGAATTTTTAAGTGCCATTGAGACCTCTCCCCAGTCGGAAACCGATACCGCATTGACATACTCAGCGCGGATTTCATTATTTGGTATAAAAACGCACTTATTCTCATAATCATATCCAAGATACCCCAGATGTATCAGCAGCGTGAGCACGTCATCCTCCGTTCTGAAAGTTGACATATCATTTGTAAAGCTTCCTGTATTGACTGCGGCTTTTTCGCCTGCCATCATACTAAGAATATCATCCCTCAGTCCCGAAAAATTCATATCAATATAGCACTTAAGCGCCTCGAATGTCTCTGTCTGATTCCAGTAATTTCCAATCCTTCCGAACCTCATGCAGCTTACCACCGAACGCGGACTGTACACACTGATATCCGGTTCAAAAAAATATCCGTCATACCAGCTCTTCACCTCCTCCATGTCCATGCCGTAGCGTCCACACAGCTCTGACACCTCTTCCCCGGTAAACCCCACATACTTTGCCAATGGGCCCGGGTCAATCATGGAAAACTCATCGAACATGTTGAGCGCTGAATGTGTACCATATTTTTTTATAGGAAGTATCCCTGTCATGTACGCAAGATGTATATATACCTTATCCTTCAAAAAGCTTCTCAAAAAGTCAAGGTACTTTTCCTGTGCAGCCTTATCCGTCTTGTACTCCCTGAAAATACAGTCCCATTCATCGATAATAACGATAAAAGGACATTTCTTTTCCGTATAGATATCCTGCATAGACCGCGCAAGATTCGTATTGTCAAAATAGCGGACATCACTATATACATCCAGCAATTCCCATAGAACACTTCTTTCCAGAAGCTTTATCATATCATCAATGCAGGTACACTGGCTTAAAAACTCCTGCATATTGACTGATATTACATTGTATTTATTAAGATACCTGTCAAAGCTTTCACAATGTGCTATCTCGAACTTTGAGAAAAGTTCACTTGAATCACAAGCACTGCTGTAATATGCAGCAAGCATTCCTGCCGCCATGGACTTACCAAAACGGCGCGGACGGCTGACACATATATATTGCTGCATTGTATTGATAACCTTGTTCGTGTAGTCAATCAGCCCCGTTTTGTCAACATATATATCTGAATTAACCATTTTTCTGAAGCTATCATTACCCGGATTCAAATAAACTCCCATTATATATGCCCCTCCTGAATATATTCATCACACTATATAAATTCTACATTTGTCTGATATATTTGATGTTGGGATCAAAACATGTGCTGTAAAATTAGCGTGTATAACGTATTATATTTATGCATATCACAACTTTTGGAAGAAGCTTAGATGTTCTTAGAACTCTGCTAAGTCCCCAGCCAAAAGCAGCACGGATGCTGCTTTAGAAGCAATGCATACAAGGATGTATGCCTGCTTCGGTGGCGGACGTATAGAAAGCCTATATCAGAGTTCTTAGAACATCTTGCTTCGGACAACAGAGCTGATATGCATAAATATAATACGTTATACACTCGTACATTAAATTAGCATGTTTTGACCTCAACATCATATATTTATTATCATATCACTTCCAACATGCTATTTCAACGCAAACTCTCATACATCTGCCTTGTGCCGTCCGCTGTCTCATCGTTGAACACATAGGTTCTGTCCTTGGTCTTTACCACGACAGCCATATCTGTTCTGAGGCATACATAGGTGTCACAGTTTCCGTAGCCGGACACATTGAAGCAGCCTATGTAGTACACTGTTCCGTCATAGCCGACCTTCTTCGACATATCCGGGAGTTCATCCAAAAGCTCGACGTCCGTTATCTCATCAAGATAGAAGGTGCTGCTATCCCCTGCCGCCTCAACCTTCGCCACCCTTCTTCCGCCGTCATCGGCAGATATATTGAGCGCTACATCGGCAAGATCATATTTCAGCAGAAAAATCGCAAGTCCTATCACAAAAAGCATAGTCACAGCAATAACTATCAAGTCAACTTTGCTTCCAGCATTAAGTTCAAAGCCTATTCCCACTCTCTTTTCATGAACTCCCGGTGCATTGGGATTTTTCTTCCCCATAAGGTAATATATATCGCCGTCATCATAGTAGTTCACCGAAGCAGCCTGATTCTTGACCTTTCTTATGTTATCATAAGTGATAAAAAGAGTCATCATGCTGCCAAGCGAGCCAAGCATTATTGTCACCGCAATTGACATCCCGAGAGCGGCATTGCTGTCAATGCCAAAAAGTGCTTCCATTTCGCCCGACATCAAGAGCATAACCGCGGTAAAAGCTGCCATGCCGCTGTGAAGCATCATACATCTGCTCCACTCGAACCTGACACATTTATTTATCTTCATATTAACATTGCTGTCATCACAGTAAACCTTGGTGCGCGACTTGGCTATCACAAAATACGTCACAAGAAACACCACTGCACACATGGCAAAGCTGAATGAGACTACCGAAAAGCCGGCTGTGATATATCTGAATACACAGAACGCAACCCCCACAATCGTTATTATTCCCCAATATGCACTAACAGGCATCCTGTCCTTATTGACTGTCACCGCCGTGTCTATTCTGCGAAGCTTTCCTGAGTTTTCCTCACTGTTATACCACTCCTGTGTTATCTTCCAGTTGTAGAGCTTCCAGCCGTATTTCTTAAGATTCTGCTGGTAGACATACATCAGGGCAAAGAACCAGACCATGATATATACCATCTGAATTGAGACGTAGTCATAAAAGAATAAAATCATAAAGCATGTAACAAGCCCGATAAGACTTATCCCTCTCCAGCTCTTCTTATATTCTGCCGCAATTGCCTTTACCGCTTCCTCATTCCTGTAATTCCTAGGAATTGTTATCCCAAGATAATATGAACCATTGTCAAGCACCATGCTGCTTCCTGTTGTAAAGACAAGCGCTCCCAGCATAAATAACATTGTCAACAAAATAACTACCATAATAGCCATCACAACCACTCCCCTTCCTACTCAAAAGCCAACTGTTGTCTATTGTATATTTCCTCACATTTTTTCAGGAACTCTTCCTTCTTCATGCCCTTCAATGATGTCTCTGTTATCAGAAGCTCCAGCTCAGCCTCCACCTTCTCCTTGTACTCAGCGCCAAAGTCCTGCCTGGTGCACACCTTGGCGCCGTGCCGTCTGTCAATCTCAATGAAGCCCTCCGCCTTCAGCACTCCGTAAGCCTTATTGACTGTCATAACATTGATACCGGCGTCCTGTGCCAGCTGTCTTACCGTCGGAAGACCCTCGCCCTCCTTAAGCTCCCCCCTGCCTATTCCAAGGACAATCTGGTTGCGGAGCTGTACATATATCGGGGTGTCCGAGGATGTGTTGAGTTCTATTATCATGTTGTGTCCTCCTTATCTGCCATAGCGGTGGTTAGTGTGTAAAAATATGCCTATTTAGTCTATGAGTGTATAACATATTATGTTTATGCATATCAGCTCCGTTGTTCGAAGCAAGATGTTCTAAGGGCTCTGATAAAGACCTTCTATGTATACGCCACCGAAGCAAAGCATACATCCTTGTATGCATTGCTTCTAAAGCAGCATCCGTGCTGCTTTTGGCTGGGGACTTAGCAGAGCCCTAAGAACATCTAAGCTTCTCCCAAAGTCGTGATATGCATAAACATAATACGTTATACACGGCTGGGTATACAGAGCATATTCTAACACCCGAATCCTGTTAATATGTATCTTTGTATTAGTTATAGTAATACAAATAATACAAAGTGTCAATATTAATTTTTTAATTGGTTTTTTACATAGAAATAAACACATTAAACACCACAAAAAAAGACGGCAGGATTTCTCCCACCGTCTAAAGCTTCCGTTTTTGTAATCGTTGTAAAGCGGATATTGCTTATTCTGCGTTCAGATTATTTTCCCGGCTTATATTCGAATGTAAGGCTTATGCTTGTGATGTTTCCAAGCTCCTCATTGTCGACGATGCATGGACCGACTGCGGACAGGTCGCCGTCCTCCGTTCTCGCCTCGGCAGGAACCGACTTAACCCATGCATTGTAGATATTCATTCTTGTACACTTCTTGTCATCGGTTGTTGTGTACGGCTCTGCGACAAGCGGATATGACTTTCCGTTAATCTGAAGGTCAACAACATTGATTATGTAGCCCGGGTAGAGAAGCTCACCATTGGAAATACCAAGTGCACAGAATACGGTACTGTTGGCATAGCCTGCTCCTGTTTTTGAAAAGTCAAGTGATACAGTATAGGTTCCCTCACCTGTAATCTTTACATCCTCAGCAACAATACCTTCTGTCTTTTCGGATGGATTGTACTCATCGCCCACACTGTAGGTCACATTCCAGTCATTAGAGTTGAACATGAGCCATGCTATAGCTTCATCCGAAGCTGCTCCTGCCGGTGTTCCGTTGTCAAGCGACTCAGGCGCTGCCGCGAGTGCTGCTGCCATCTCTGCCTTCGCATTTTCCTTTATTGTCCCATCATCAAGTGATGACTGAGCCTCATAGCTTCTCGCCTTGTAGAGCGCCTCCACATCGGTGTCAAGCCAGCTTAATGTGCTTCTCTTAAACAAGCTTGAGCAGTCCCAGAGAACAGGACAGTAATTATATAAGTCACAGTTATCAAGGAAATTGTTGATAAAGTCGCAGGTGTTATCCTTTACAGAGCCATCGCCATTGAGTGCCACGGCATACTCGCCGAATATTACTCCGTAGCCGGCATCGGTGAACTTTGTCATCATCTTCAAAAGCTCATTCTGCTTCTCATAATGCTTTATCGTTCCCCAGCTTGAAAGGCTTGCCGAACCACAGTATGAGAACGGCTCATAGTAGTGAACAGATACAAGGAGCTTATTCTGTGCTGAGTCGGACGGCATGACATATCTGTCATCACAGGTGGTCTTGATATCCGTTCCGTATCCGGCTATAAGAAGGAATCTCTGGCTGTTGTTGCCTCCTGTAGCTCTTACGGTGTCAACGAAGGTCTGGTTAATCTTATTGGTAATCTCATAGCACTCGTTTGTCGATAGTGTTCCCGAATCCTTTGCTATATCCTGGTCGTTAAGACGATCCCCAAGCTCCTCGTTCGCGGACTCGAAAATAAGATAATCGGAATAGTTCTTAAATCTCTCCGCAATCTGTGTCCACATGGAAATGTACATGTCCATTGCCTTCTGTCTTGTCTTTGCGGTCGCCGAACCGAACATTCCCCACCAGCTTCCGTCCCAGTGGTCATTGACTATGACATACATATTCTCATTCATGGCATAGCCGACAATCTCCTCAACGCGCGCGAACCAGTCCTCACGGATGGTGTAATCCCCGCTCTCGAAGTTCATGGTATTAGTCCATGCCACAGGGATACGGATTGTGTCGAAGCCCGAATTCTTCATCGCAGTAATCATCTCCTGTGTGGTAACAGGCTGTCCCCACAATGTCTCATAGCTTGATACGGCAGCATTCGTGCCGAGTGAGGCATGGCCATAAGCCTCCATCGTGTTTCCAAGATTGATACCGTTTCCCATCAGCTTGGTGAGCTCAACCGCGGTAAGCTCTTTTCTTATACCCTGAAGCTTATCCCCCTTCTTAAATGCCCCAAGCTCTGCGGCTATGTAAAGCACAAGCCCCACAAGCACCAATAACAGCGCCGTGATTATAAGCGCTTTTTTAGTTTTTTCCTTCACCTTGATAACCTCCTCAATATTTTTCCGCAGCATTGCCGGCTTTTAAAAAAGCAGTCAACACCAACTTTATGTACATAATACACATATATCTGATGAATTGAAACTGTATAATCTAGTGAACTATTGTAGTTATTTTTATATAATATGATGTTGGGGGCAAAACATGCCAACTTAATTTACGAGTGTATAACGTATTATATTTATTCTGTATTGATTATGTCATATTTACTGTCCCTGCATAGTATATATTAAGGTTATAACCTTACACATTTTAATAATAATGGAGGAACACATGGCAACATTCTATAATCAGGCTACTCTTTCCTATAATGGAAATACAACAACCTCAAATATCACAACCGGTGAACTTGTAGAAATCCTTAGTGCAACCAAAACCGCCGTCACGGATACCTACCAGTCCGAAGGACGCATAACCTACGTTGTCAGCATAGTCAACACGGACACTGAAGATTTTACAGGACTTACCGTCACAGACAATCTCGGCGCATACACATACAACGCTCAGACTCTCACACCTCTTGACTACGTGGAAGGGTCTGTCAAATATTTTACAAACGGTGTATTACAGGCGGCTCCTGTGCTAACAGCGACCTCCCCTCTCACCATAACAGGAATCACTGTTCCTGCCGGTGGAAATACAACCATTGTATATGAGACGGATGTCAATGACTTCGCCCCTCTCGACACAGAAGCATTCATCACCAACATTGCCACAATAACAGGTCCGGGACTCGCAGCACCAATCACAGCCTCTGAGACAGTAAACGCTGAGGCAAATGCTTTTCTTACAATAAGCAAATCTCTCACGCCTTCCACAGTCACAGAAAACGGTCAGCTCACCTACACCTTTATCATACAGAATTCCGGCAACACGGAGGCAGGAGAAGCAGATAGTGTTGTGCTCACTGATACTTTTCTTCCTATACTCAAGGATATCACCGTCACCTTCAACGGCACTACATGGACAGAACCTGCCAACTACACCTACAATGAGGCATCCGGACTGTTCACAACCATTGCCGGACAGATAACCGTCCCTGCGGCAACCTACACAAGGGATACCGCAACCGGTGCATTGGTTATCAATCCGGGGGCAAGCACTCTTACTGTAACCGGAACGATATAATACCTTCTTTAGAATATGAGTAATCTGAACACGCGTTACAGGCGCATATAGCCAAAAGCCCCTGTGGATGGCATATTGCCATCCGCAGGGGCAAAGCTTTGCAATACCAGCTGTGCTATATCCTTCTTCCGTGTTTTTTCTTCTTTCTTTCAGGCATTCTTTCATGTATTACATCCGTATCCAGCCACTGCTGAAGCTTCTCGATGAGAAGCGTAAGATACCTGAAAAGGGATTCCGTCGCTATGGCAAATACTACTGCAAGCATTATACACTCAGTCGACATAGGGCTCATATAAAACAGGCTCTTTAGTACCGTGCTTGAAAATGCGAGTCCAATCGCACAGAATATAAATACGGTGAAGGTAAGCTTATTAAAGGGCTTACTTATCTTATACATAATCATAAATCCGACAATTGCAAGCAGAAGTGTAGCCGCGGTCGCAATACCGTCCGAGTCAAGGCTGAAGGTATTTCCGAATACCACCAGTGCACCGACACATATTACATCGGTAAGTCCACCGGGAAGTGCCTTAAGAAGCACATTTTTCATAAAATGACCTTCAATTCTCTTCTTGTTAGGCTGCAGTGCAAGGAAGAATGATGGTATTCCTATTGTGAACATCGCGATAAGCGATATCTGTGCAGGCTCAAGCGGATATGTCACAGCGGCAATTATCGAGCACAACGCCATAATAAATGAGAAAATATTCTTTACAAGGAAAAGACTTGCCGATCGCTCAATATTGTTTACAACACGCCTTCCCTCAAGTACAACAGAAGGCATTTTTGAAAAATCCGACTCAAGAAGTACAACCTGCGCCGCCTGAGCTGCCGCTTCACTTCCCGATGCCATGGCAATACTGCAATCCGCATCCTTAAGTGCAAGAACATCATTGACACCGTCTCCCGTCATCGCCACAGTGTTACCCTGTCTCTGCAATGCACCCACGATAAGCCGCTTCTGTTCAGGCGAAACACGCCCGAATACGACATATCTGGCGGCAGCCTCATATATATCCTTGTCGGAATGAAGTGTCGAAGCATCAATATACCTCTCTGCACCGTCAATACCTGCACGTAGCGCAACCTCGGACACTGTCACAGGATTATCCCCTGATATAACCTTAATCCGTACATCCTGCTCGGCAAAATACCTGAATGTATCCTTGGCATTCTCCCTTATCGGGTTAGCTAAAACAACAAGTGCAAGCGGATTCACCTTCTCTGTCAACGGCTTTCCGTCTATGACACCATGATATCGTGCGAATACAAGAACTCTTGCCCCTGTTTTTGAAAAACCTTCTATAGTATCCTTATATCCGCCATAAGCTTCCCTGAGCACCATCTCCGGCGCTCCAAGTACATAAGCACCTTCCTGATATGTAACGGAGCTATATTTTAATGCGGAGGTAAAACCGGTATGTGACACAGCTCTTTTACCTGTTGTCTCATTAAAGGCTTCCTTCAGCGCATTCATTGTGATATTGTCATTTCCCATGACAGAGACAAAGTCGGCAAGCCTCCTCTCTATATCAGCCTTATCCTCACCGTTAAGTGCGCACACCTCCTGAACGGACATCTTATTCTCTGTGATTGTTCCGGTCTTGTCCACACACAGAACATTCACGCGCGCAAGTGTCTCGATACTCTTCATATCATGCAGCAGCACCTTCTGCGTGGCAAGACGTATTGTGCTGACAGCTAGTGCGACACTTGTGAGCAGGTAAAGTCCCTCGGGAATCATTCCTATAACTGCCGCAACCATGGCTGTCACCGCGTCCGGGAAGCTCTCCATATTCACATTCATGCCCTGCCACAGCAGAAGTACTCCCATCGGGATAATACATATTCCAACCCACTTTAAAAGGTTGTTGAGCGAACGTATCATTTCAGACTCTTCCCCTGAGCCCATTGACTTTGCTTCCATGGTAAGCTTTGAAATATATGAATCGCGCCCTACGTTCTCAAGCCTTGCCCTGCATCCGCCCGAAACCACAAAGCTTCCGCTCATGAGCGCAGCGCCCTCCTGCTTAACAATATCATCTGATTCACCTGTAAGCAGTGCCTCATTGACAAGCACGCTTCCGGACAGCACTATGGCATCGGCACATATCTGACTCCCCGCTGTGAATATTACAACATCGTCTGCAACCAGCTCCTGGGTCTTTATTACACTTATCTGCCCGTTTCTTACTACCTTTGTCATCGGAGCGTTGAGCATGTTCATCTTATCAAGCACCTTCTTGGCTCTCAGCTCCTGAAAAATTCCTATCGCCGAATTGGCAAATATAACCGGAAGAAATGTAAGGTTCCTGAATGAGCCGACTATGATAAGTAATACTCCCAACACCACAAAAATAAGGTTAAAATATGTGAATGTATTGGAAATAATTATATCTTTGACCGACTTGGTACATGAATCCATGGCTTCATTATACCATCCTGCATTATAATGCTCGGCTGCCTGTTCATCTGAAAGTCCATTTTCAGCATCAGACTCATATCTTGTAATCTCTCCCCTTTTTACAAGCTGTTCCTGCTGCCTTTTTATCCGCTGTTCGTCAAGTCTTTCCTGAAGACTTTTAAATAACCTTCTTTTCCCGCTCACAGTTTTTAATCTCCTCTAATTTGGTTGAAATTCTTGATTTCACAAGCTCACATATCTCCGGCTTTTTCATTCCCTGATATTCGTTATAATATATAGGCCGGAGGTAATGAACCTGTGTTGTGACCTTCTCAAAAGTGTTGCTGTTCATCGACTTATATGAGTCATACACAACCACCGGAACAATAGGTCCCTTACTCGCCTGGCTGCATGCGAAGCATCCGCTGAAAAATTCCTGAAGCTCATTATGATTGTCAGCATATCCACCCTCCGGGAAAATAAGGAAATTCTGTCCATCCTTAACTCTATCCGAGACTTCCTTGATTGAACGCACCTTAGCCCTTATATCTGTAAGGTCTATCGCAACTCCATTGATAAGTCCGCACACCTGCCTGCTTAAGAATCTGCTCGCCTGCTTTTTCTCCCACAACACACCACAAGGCCTGTCAAGTGATAACAGTATCCCAAGTGCATCATACTTGCCCTGATGGTTTCCGTACATAATATATCCCTGGTCATCGGGAATATTCTCCGCTCCATACACTAACGTCTCAGTTCTCGCCCTCTTCTTCATGTGCCCTACAATCTTCATCGCAAATGCGAATTTCTCTTCATCCGTATACTTTTCATGGTGCCTCAGCATATACTCCGCCTTAGGAACGGCGTACATAACATAAAATAAGCTTGATACCACCACCCATTTAAACCTTAAGTTCAGCAATCCTTTTCCTCTCCTTTTCCTGACCCGGGACACCGCACGGAGCACTACCCTTGCCCTGTTCTCCGTGAAGCAATATCTTATAAAGAATACCATATTTTCCAACATTGTGCAAATATGTGTTTTTCTCCTCCCGCCACTGACGGCGATTTTATTAATTCAGTAATATGATGTTGGGGTCAAAACATGTGCTATAAACTTAGCATGTATAACGTATTATATTTATGCATATCACGACTTTTGGAAGAAGCTTAGATGTTCTTAGAACATCTTGCTTCGTACAACGGAGCTGATATGCACAAATATAATACGTTATACACTCGTAAATTAAGTTGGCATGTTTTGACCCCAACATCGTAATATTTTCAAATTATACTTTTTTATATTTTCAATACATGATACAATACTAAAAAACTTGTAAAAGGAGACACACTCACAATGAATTTTCTGGAAGAACGTATCGTTAAGGATGGAATTGTCAAGGAGGGAAATATTCTTAAGGTTGACAGCTTTTTGAATCATCAGATGGACACACAGCTTTTCAGGCAGATGGGTGAAGAATTTAAGAAGCGCTTTGACGGAAAGCCAATCAATAAGATTCTTACCATCGAAGCCTCAGGTATCGGTATTGCATGTGTTGTTGCCATGAGCTTTAATGTTCCTGTTGTATTTGCAAAGAAATCAAAGAGTGTCAATATTGACGGCGATATGTTCGTCACGGAGGTTGAATCATTTACACATAAGAATAAGAATCAGGTTATCGTATCCAAGAAGTTCTTAAGTCCTGATGACCACGTTCTCATTATTGATGATTTCCTTGCAAACGGCTGTGCGCTTCAGGGACTTATCTCCATCTGCAATGATGCAGGTGCATCTGTGGAAGGTATTGGAATTGCCATCGAAAAAGGCTTCCAGCCGGGCGGTCAGGTTATAAGAAATCTCGGATATCAGCTTGAATCACTCGCAATTGTTGACGGCATGGATGCTTCCACAGGCTCCATCACATTCCGCAGCAGCAACCGGATAAGTTAATATACCAATCACAACATTACCTACCAAACAGGAGAACATAAAGATGAAAAATAAAAATACTGTCAAGCATGACGCATCAATTAACAATATATACTCCCTGAACGGACGCGTCCCTATAATGAAAGCTATTCCCTTCGGACTGCAGCATATTCTCGCAATGTTCGTGGCCAATATTGCACCTATACTTATAGTCGGTGCCGCAAGCGGACTTGACTCCACAGAGCTTGCAGCCCTTATCCAGAGTGCCATGATGATTGCCGGTATCGGTACACTCATCCAGCTCTTTCCATTATGGAAAATCGGTTCAGGACTTCCGATTGTCATGGGTATAAGCTTCACCTTCGTATCAATATGCTGTTATATAGGCGCTGTTTACGGATACGGTGCCGTTATGGGGGCTGTCCTCATAGGAGGAATAATTGAAGGTCTTTTAGGCTTGTTTGCGCGCTACTGGATGAAGCTGATCACCCCTGTAATCGCAGCAACCGTTGTCACCGCCATCGGCTTCTCACTTCTCTCCGTAGGCTCAACATCCTTCGGCGGCGGAAGCGGAAGTGCCGATTTCGGTTCAGCGAAGAACTGGATTCTCGGAAGCATAACACTTGTATGCTGTATAGGCTTCAATATCCTTGCAAAATCGTACTTCAAGCAGCTGTCTGTTTTATTCGGGCTTGTTGTCGGATATATCGTTGCAATATTCATGGGAATGGTAGACTTTTCAGCCCTCTCCGGTACGGGCATTATCGCATTTCCTCATTTTATGCCGTTTAAGCCGGAGTTTCGTTTAGACGCAATATTTTCCGTTGTTCTCATATTCCTCGTATCCGCGACGGAGACAATCGGAGATACAACAGCACTTGCTGCAAGCGGCTTAAAACGTGATGTCACACAGAAGGAAATATCAGGCTCCCTTGCCTGTGATGGCTTTGTAAGCTCTGTTTCAGCCCTGTTTGGCTGTCTGCCGATAACATCGTTCAGCCAGAATGTCGGTCTTGTGGCTATGACCAAGGTTGTAAACCGTTTTACAATAGCTACAGGTGCCATTATCATGCTTCTTGCAGGCATATTTCCGATTTTCGGAGCGCTCCTTGCCACACTGCCGGACGCAGTTCTCGGCGGATGTACAATAATGATGTTCGGAACAATCGTTATCAGCGGAATACAGATGCTGGGACGCTGCGGTTACTCCCAGAGAAATGTCACGATAGCGGCACTGTCACTCAGCATAGGAATAGGCTTCACTCAGGTTCCCGAGCTGTTCGCCCTCTTCCCTTCGATAATACAGAATGTATTTGCGCAGAACTGTGTTGCGGTAGTATTCGTGGTTGCCATAATACTCAATCTCATTCTTCCTAAAAACATGGAAGCCGATATCATATAATATAATATATTATATTATATGATACTGTATAATTTGAAAGTATAAAGAAAATGAGGGATTACCTTTAACAGGTAATCCCTCATTTTCTTTATAAGCTTCTCTTAAGCCTCTATAGCCTTACCGGCCGGCTTCTTTACATCCTGAGCCGCGGCCTTATACTGATGTAAATGCCTTCCATGACCTGACTGCTCACACCTTCCACAGTACTTTCCCTTGTATGACACTGGAAGGATATTATTGCACCTCAGACACCTTCTGAGATAATTCTTCTTATTTCCGTTAAGCTCCTCATTTATAAGCTTTTCCGTATCCTGCTTCGCTGTCTCTAACCGCTCTACCTCCGTAATTTTTCCCATACGTCTTGAAAACTGGCTGTACAAATCAAGCTGCTTATAATAGCTCTCTGCCTTTTCTAACAATGTGACAGCATATACATTGTCAAACTCAGGAAATTCCAGAGACACATCCGCATTATAATTGAGACAATATGACAGCCACAAACCGGCACATTGCTCATTGTTAATGTCCATATCGCATGATAGCAGCTCAAAAAGTCTCCTGTTATCATCAAAGCCTTCTATCCTTTTCCTGTGAGGATATAGCATTCTATATTTCAATACATACTCTTTTATATCTATCTTACGCACTGTACTGCTTTCAGGCTGTAATCTGTCCCATTCCTCGAGAATTATGTCAAGCGGTCCATCTATATCAAGAAGAGCGCCCGGAAAGCCTATTCTTACATAACTGACCTGATGATTCATGCCATACTGCTCTTTAAGTATATCTATATTCCCCCGGCTTGTCGATGTCACATATCCATAATCATATATTCCTCTTCTTCCGGCACGTCCTGCAATCTGTCTTATCTCATACTCATTGAGCTGCCTTCTGTGCGCACCATCGAACTTGGATATGTTCATAAATACAATACGCCTTATCGGCAGATTAACTCCAAGACCTATCGCATCCGTTGCGACTACGACCTCCGTCTCACCCGACAAAAACATCTCAAACTGTCTCTTTCTTATCTGTGGCGGCAGGCTTCCATATATCGTACTTACTTTTATCCCCTTCTGCTCAAGACGCGCAGCCACATCCAAAACTTCTTTTTTAGAAAACAGTATGAGCGCGTCGCCACGCGTTATATCTGTATTAATATTGTAAGGTCTGTCCTCAAATATAAGCTGTGTAGTTCTCTCATGGCGGATAATCTCATATTTCTCATTATAGTTGTCAAGAATACTGCACACTACATTCTCAACCTCCGGTGCCATGCAAAGATGTATCTCATCTGCCTGAAGCCTGAGTATCAGATTAAGCCATATATGACCTCGGTAAGGATCATTTATCATCTGCACCTCGTCTATCACCGCAATATCATACATCGCATACGGCTCCACCATCTCGACAGTCGCAGCTATGCATCTGCTGTTATCGGTGTAATACTGCTCCTGCCCGGTTACCATATTGCATGGCACCCCTGCCTCCACCATTTTATCATAAATTTCAAGTGCTAATAGTCTTAACGGACCTGCATATACACCTTTAGCCGCACTCTTCAAACGCTCAATCGCAGTATAGGTCTTTCCGCTGTTCGTTCCCCCTATATGAAGTATGAACCGCCTTTCACCATGATGCTTCAATTCATCTGTATCGTTCGCCTGTAATTTAAGAACATCAGCAACCTCATCGTCAAGCTTATCTGTAATATGTCTTACATATCTGCCGTACAATTCATACACACTGTTTTTCGCCAGATTGTCCTGTGAGCTGAGCAGGTATTCCAGAAATTCTTCACTCCATCTGCACCGGCTGATATACTCAAAATCCAAATCCGCTATTCTTTTAAGATAATTACACACCTCATGGTTATCAAACTTATGGAATATCCGGTTATTCTTGTAGAGCCTTAAAGCTTCCGTCTTCTGAAGCGCCTTTAGCGCAAGTCCTTTTTTCTCGGACACGGCAATTCCGTTCTCTACAGATTTCTTTATTCTGGCAGCCATACCATAAGAGTGTATTGGCTTTAGTTTAGCTTTTTCTATATCATTTATGTATCTTTTATCAAACACTTTTCTTGCGTCTTCTGTCAAATATCAGCCACACCTCCCTCATTTTCTCTACTATTGATGTTTTGTTTAATTATATCACATCGTGTTTAAAACAAACAGATGTAAATTAATAATTTATGGATTAATGTGGATTATGGAGTATAATTATGATGTTGGGGTCAAAACATGCCAACTTAATTTACGAGTGTATAACGTATTATATTTATGCATATCAGCTCCGTTGTACGAAGCAAGATGTTCTAAGAACATCTAAGCTTCTTCCAAAAGTCGTGATATGCATAAATATAATACGTTATACATGCTAAGTTTATAGCACATGTTTTGACCCCAACATCATAATTATATAATAATTAAAACCGACTTCACAAGGAGGATGCAATGACATCACAGGAATTAAAGAATACTCTCAGGGATATAGACCATAAGAGTTATCCCGCATACAAATCACTTCGCGGCAGCTACAGCTTCAACGGCTATACACTCAACATTGAACATGTACAGGGCGATCCCTTCGCTGCACCTTCACAGCTAAGTATCCATGTCCCGCTGTCGACTGCCGGCTATCCTGAATACTGCACGGCAAATCCTACAGCAACAACGGCGCTCTGCGATTTTCTACTGCGCAGCTTCTGCACAGCAGTACAGCACTATTCATTTCAGGCAAAGGGCTCAGGAAAGAGTGGGCTTATAGAGGTATCCCATCCAGGACAGGAGCTGCTTGAAAGGAGCGACTGCGAAATCGCGGGGAACAAGCTAATTGTAAGATTCTTCGTCGGTTTTCCGGCAAACGGAAGAAACATCAACGCGGGTGAACTGGACAAGATAATTTTCACCTTCCTTCCCGAGTGTGTTGAGAAGGGACTTCTCTACAAAAATCTTAACGCGGACAGATTGAAAAAATGGATATATCTAGCTGAAGATCAGGCGGAAATCCGCAGACAGCTCACCGGAATGTCACTTGCCGCATTCGTCGCAGACGGCTCAATACTTCCGAGAGAGAGCGGCATTTCACAAAAGCCAATGAAATCGGCGGTTGCCTTCTTCTCCCCCGGCACTCTGCGCGTGAAGCTTAACCTTCCGCACCATGGAGAGATAAGCGGCATGGGAATCAAAAAAGGCATAACCCTCATAGTCGGCGGAGGTTACCACGGCAAATCAACCCTTCTCAATGCCCTTGAGCTTGGCATATATGACCACATTGCCGGAGATGGACGTGAGTATGTCATCACCGACAATACCGCAATTAAGCTTCGTGCTGAGGACGGACGTTTCATAAAGGATGTCGATATCTCACTTTTTATAAATGACCTTCCAAATAAAAAGGATACCCACTCATTCTGCACCGAGGATGCCAGCGGAAGCACTTCACAGGCTGCCGGTGTAATAGAGGGGATTGAATCCGGAACCTCTTTATTCCTTATTGATGAGGATACCTGTGCCACCAACTTCATGGTGCGAGATGCGTTCATGCAGAGAGTAATAAGCTCGGACAAGGAACCTATCACGCCTTTTACCGCGCGCGCAAGGGAACTGTATGAGAAATCCGGAAGCTCCACAATCCTTGTAGCCGGAAGCTCCGGAGCCTTCTTCCATATCGCGGACACTATCATCCAGATGGACAACTACAATGCCGTGGATATAACCGACCGTGTTAAAAGTATTGCCGCAGAATTTCCCCTTCCAAGGGACACCGTCTCAGCCTACACTGAGCCTGCAAGCCATCGCATTATGACAAAGGATCCTCAGGGAGCACCTAAGCGCCGTGATTACCGCACAGGTGCAGTAAAACAGAATGAACCTGATACACTTAAGGTAAAGCTCCTGTCGCGCGACAGCTTCCTCATCGGAAAACAGACCATGGATTTAAGGTATGTTGAACAGCTTATTGACTCTGAACAGACTGCCGCTCTGTCCATGCTGTTAAAATACACCGTTGAACACCTTATCGACGGAAAACGCACCGTCATGGCAATAGTTGATGAGCTGTATAAGCTATATGAGAAAAACGGTTTCTCCGTATTCATGGATGGCAGACCTCTGTCCGGCGGATATGCAATGCCTCGCAGACAGGAGCTTGCGGCATGCCTTAACAGATACAGACGGGCGTAAAACAACGCAATGCCCGTCTTTAATTTTTAAAATATGCAGGATTCGGGTGTAAAAACATGTCAATTTAGTTTATGAGTGTATAACGTATTATATTTATGCATATCAGCTCCGTTGTCCGAAGCAAGATGTTCTAAGAACTCTGATAAAGGTATTCTATACGTTCGCCACCGAAGCAAAGCATACATCCTTGTATGCATTGCTTCTAAAGCAGCCTCCGTGCTGCTTTTGGCTAGCTACGAAACAGAGTTCTAAGAGCATCTAAGCTTCTCCCAAAAGTCGTGATATGCATAAATATAATACGTTATACACAGCTAGGTATATACAGCATGTTTTGACACAGAATCTATATAGCAGAATATAAATACCTAATTAATCAAAAAACGTATGTCCGTTTACATTCGGACATACGTTTTTATTGATGTATTAAATGCCTGTAAGTGTCAGATTATCTCTGTACTCTTGCGCCTGCGCCGCCCATGATAGCTTCAACTTCCTTCTTAGTAGCCATTGTTGTATCACCAGGTGTTGTCATGGCAAGTGCACCGTGAGCTGCACCGTAGTTAACAGCTAACTCAGCATCGCCTGTAGTCATAAGACCATATACAAGACCTGATGCGAATGAGTCTCCGCCACCAACACGGTCCATAATCTCAAGACCCTTGTAATCCTTAGCCTTGTAGATCTCACCGTCTGCCCAGCAGATTGCGCTCCAGTCATTAACTGTAGCAGTCTTAACTGTACGAAGAGTTGTAGCAACAGCCTTGAAGTTAGGATATGTCTTAGCTGCCTCGTTGATCATCTTCTTGTAGCCGTCAAGGTTGAGCTCCTTGAGGTCTGCATCATTTCCCTCGATCTCGAAACCGAGACATGCTGTGAAGTCCTCCTCGTTACCGATCATAACATCAACGTACTTAGCGATCTCCTTGTTAACTTCCTGAGCCTTAGCCTGTCCGCCGATAGCATCCCACATAGATGGTCTGTAGTTAAGGTCGTAGGAAACGATTGTTCCGTACTTCTTAGCTGTCTTGATAGCTGCAAGAACTGTCTCGCATGACTGCTCGGATAATGCTGCGTAGATACCGCCTGTATGTAACCATCTTACGCCGAGTGTTCCGAAGATGTAATCGAAATCGAAATCCTCAGGAGTAGCCTGTGCAATAGCTGTGTTAGCTCTGTCAGAGCAGCCCTTAGCGCCACGGATACCGAAGCCACGCTCTGTGAAGTTGATACCGTTACGGCATAATCTTCCGATACCATCTGTCTTCTTCATGTAAATAAGATCTGTAGCAACGCCGCCCTGCTCAATGAAGTCTATCATTAAAGCACCTACCTCATTGTCAGCGAAAGCTGTGATGACACCTGATCTTAAACCGAAGCACTTATGAAGTCCACGAACTACATTGTACTCTCCGCCGCCTTCCCAGGCACGGAACTGTCTTGCTGTACGGATTCTTCCCTCACCCGGGTCAAGACGTAACATAACCTCGCCTAATGATACAGCGTCATACTTGCACTCGCTTGCTGGTCTTAAATTTAAATTCATCGCTCTGCCTCCATTTTCTGACCTGAAAGGTCAAGAATAATTGTTTTTGTAAGTTATTATGCCGCCCTGCGGCATACGTTGTCTGTATTATAGCATAAAAATGTAAGTACTTTCAAGAGCTTGTTCAGAAGTTAATATTTTCACAAAGAATTTTGGTAATTTACCAGTTTAAAACTAAACTTTGATATGGAAAATACTTTCATACAATGTTATACTGTATACAAACGATAAAAATAATATTAAAGGTGGTACTCAAATGAATCCTGATTCTAATTTAACAGCATTAGCGCGCAACAACAGAACATGTATGATTGCACATACTGCCACAGCCGGCGTTATGCTTCTTCTCCTGTTTTTACAGGCTGCCACTCGCGGGATTAATCCTGCCGTGTTAACCATCTCATGTATTCTCGGAATAGCTCCCGTAGCTGCGGAGCTGCTTTACTGGAGGAAAAACCATGAGACAACCGCCATCCGCCATCTCGTCGGAAACGGCTTTGCGGTGTTTTTCACATTCTACATATACACCTCCACAACCTTCATGGCTTCCGTATTCGTAATACCTATGATAGTTGTGATATCGCTGTACAACAACAAAAAATTCTCCCTTCTCGTAAATACCGGTGTTGTGATTGAAACAATAATCCTGGCTGTCATTGGCATCCAATCAGGAAAATATTCATATCCCGATTCCGACACAGCAATAATACATGTTATCTTCGTCATACTTGTAGCAGTCTATTCCTATATCACCTCTGCCACCTTGAACACGAATGAGAAACAGAAGCTCGACGCAATCACCGCCTCAAAGAATGATACAGAGAAGCTTCTTTCGGATATTTCCAATCTCTCCACAAAAATGCAGGAGGGAATAGAATATATCCACAATGAGCTCTCACTTCTCAACAATGGTTCCTCTGTCACCGTGTCTGCCATGCAGGATGTATCTGCCGGAGCTATGGATACCGCGAATGCCGTTCAGAAACAGCTCCTTCAGACAGAGGCTATCCAGAAGCAGGTCAGCACAGTAAGCAGTATCTCAGAAAACATACATTCCAGCATGGAACATACCATCTCCGTGATTGATGACGGACTAAACGATGTGAATACACTTGTGTCACAGGTAGATGATTCGGTTCATAACGGTGTTGATGTCAGTGAAAAACTCAAAGAGCTTGACCACCACATAAAGGAGATGAACTCCATCATCGACCTCATCAGTGACATCACCTCACAGACGAGCCTCCTCGCCCTGAACGCGAGCATTGAGGCTGCCCGTGCCGGTGATGCCGGCCGCGGTTTTTCAGTTGTCGCATCCGAAATCTCCCACATGGCGGGACAGACCAGTGAAGCAACTGAGCATATCACAGACATAATAAATAACTTTGCGGCAACCATAACCGAAGTGGTCCGAGTAATCACCCGCATGATTGACGGAATAAATACAGAGAAGCAATCCACAAGCAATACAGCCGGAATATTTGATCTCATCAAGTCCAACAGTGTATCCGTCCGCGAACAGCTTGATGAGCTCACTGAAAATGTAATGGAGCTCAAGGCTGCCAACAGTGCGATATCCGATTCCATACAGACAATCTCAGCCGTCTCCGAAGAGGTATCTGCACACTCAAGCCAGACACTCAATCAGGAGAACGAAAACACTGAGATTCTTAAGCGTATTGATTCTAAAATGCAGGAGCTTATAAAGCTGACTGATAACAGATAAACAGCTCTAATTTCTGTTCTTCTTAATGATGCCGACAACCTTATGCATTGTATTTATCATTGCTGAAAGTTCGTCGGCATCAACCTGTTCCTCTATATCGTCGAAGCAGCGCTTCATGTAATCGCGTTCCTCCTCCATAAGTCTGTGTGCTGTCTTGGTAAGCTCTACATAGGTCTTGCTCTTCTCCGCATTAGTTTTCCAATCAATATATCCCTTATCCTGAAGCTTCTGAACCGCCTTCGAGATGTCCTGGATTGACATATTCATCATCTCGGCAAGCTCCCACAGATAAGCCCCGCTCTCATGCTGCGAGCTCTTACTGCAATGCTCGATATAATACAAGAAAAGGTAGTCAGCACGCTTAACCGAACTGAATACCTTATCCACATCAAAAGTCTGTACAAAAAAATCTTCAATCGCTGATCTGCTTAATTCATGCATTGGCAATACCTCCATCTTCTTAATATTATATCAGTGATGTTGGGGGCAAAACATGTGCTATAAACTTAGCATGTATAACGTATTATATTTATGCATATCACGACTTTTGGAAGAAGCTTAGATGTTCTTAGAACTCTGTTCACACACTAGCCAGAACCGACACGGATGTCGGTTCAGAAGCAATGCATACAAGGATGTATGCCTGCTTCGGTGGCGGACGTATAGAAAGCCTATATCAGAGTTTTTAGAACATCTTGCTTCGTACAACGGAGCTGATATGCATAAATATAATACGTTATACACTCGTAAATTAAGTTGGCATGTTTTGACCCCAACATCATATCAGTTACATTATATGAAAACATGAGACAAAATACAAATAAAAAAAAGATAAATTACTTTTATTCACGTCTTGATATCTCATCCCCACTCTGTTTACACCTTGCCTTGTCAATGTACATGTTCTCGTCTGCCTGCTTTACTATCTCCCTTGCATTCCTGCCTTTACCACTGGAATAGCCTACGGCACTTGAAATTCTGAATGCATTATCCGTTCTCACCTCAGACATTCTCCTTCTCACCGCTTCGACCATATCCTTCGCCTGCTCATCACCTGCATTATCCATTATCATAACGAATTCATCGCCTCCATTAGGCTAAATTAACTATATGTTCCTATACCGGCATTTCCACCTTCCCACTATAAATTATCTGTTGAATAATATTGTGTTCTTCTATTTTTTAATACCTTTTTTACATGAAAATATGCCGGTATAAGGAATGCATCCGCGAATATCCAGGCAATCGGGCTTCCGAGGCATACTCCGGTAAAGCCTATCATAGGAACAAGAACGAAGCCCGCAAGCGACCTTGCAACCATCTCAAGCACCCCCGCCAATATCGCAAACGAGGCGAAGCCCATTCCCTGAATAAGGAATCTCACAATGTTTACAAGCGCAAGCGGAAAATAGAACGCCGTATTCCATATAAGGAACTGTCTTACCTGATATATTATCTCCTGTTCGCTGCCATCGACAAAGAGCTGTGCCAGAAGACCGCCTCCGAATACCGCTGTCAGTACCGCTATAACAGCATATACCGCACCTAACAGCACGCATGAAGCAAGTCCATTATCAAGGCGGTCAAGCTTTCCTGCACCGACATTCTGTCCTCCGTAGGTTGCCATCGTTGACCCCATCGCATCATAAGGGCATGCAAGGAAATTACATACCTTTCCGGCTGCCGTAACCGCCGCAACCGCTGATGAACCAAGAGTATTCGTTGCCGTCTGCAATATAACGCTTCCTATCGCTGTTATGGAATACTGAAGTCCCATCGGCACACCCATCGCGCAGAGCGAACCCATCATGTGGGCATTGACAGCCCACTCATCCTTCCGGATATGGAGTATATCGAACTTCTTTATCATGTACCACAGACAGCCCACACCTGCCACTACCTGCGCTATCGCGGTTGCCCACGCAGCTCCGGCAACACCCAGCTTCAGTACAATTATAAAGAACAGGTCAAGTCCTATATTGACAATCGAAGAAATGACAAGAAAGATAACCGGTGTCCTGCTGTCGCCAAGCGCTCTTATAACTCCGGACACAATATTGTACAGGAACGTAAACGGTATTGCGGCAAATATAATCACAATATACTGATATGAAAAATCAATTATATCATCAGGTGTCCTCATAAGCTCCAATATCTGTCTGCACAGCACTACGGTCACTAATGTGAGAACCACCGAAAAAGCTATTCCAAGCCATGCACAGTTGGCCACATATTTTCTCATTCCCTTATAGTCACCTGCGCCGAATTTGTGTGCAACCGGAATCGAAAAGCCATTGCACACACCCATACAGAAGCCGATAACAAGGAAATTGACTGAACCCGTAGCGCCTACACCTGCAAGCTCGTCAACGCCCAAAAAGCGTCCCACAATAACCGTGTCCACCAGATTATAAAACTGCTGAAACAAAAATCCGAAAAGAAGAGGCAGAGCAAAACCCACAATCAGCTTCATTGGATTTCCCTTTGTCATATCCTTCGTCATCTCAAAAATCTCCTTAATTTATAATAAATACCCTTTTACATTAATTCTTCAGCTTCATCTGATGTATTTTTTATATGATTTACAGCAGCCTTAACCTGCTGTACAAATTCAAGATTCTTCTGACTCTGCTCATATACCTGCTCAGCACTCACCGTAACCTCCTCGGTAACAGCCGACAACTGGGATATATTCTCGACAATCTTATTGTTAGACTCAGAAAGCCCGTTCACCTGCTTGTTGACATCATCGACATGACCTATAAGCTTCTCCATATTCTCATTAAGACTCTTAAATGATTCACTTGCTGTCTCAATCTTCCCGCTCTGCACGCCTGCCGCTGCTATCGTTCCCTTAACCGACTCAGCGACCTCATTGGCATCAGTGCTCAGTTCATTGGCAATTCTTGTAATGTCCTCGGTCGATTTTTTGGTCTGCTCCGCCAACTGTCTTATCTGCTCTGCGACAACCGCAAAGCCCCTTCCGGCATCCCCGGCACGGGCGCTCTCAATAGATGCATTGAGTGCAAGAAGGTTGGTCTGACCCGATATGTTAAGAATCATTCCCGCAATCTTTCCCACCTCTTCCGTTCTCTCCTGAAGCTTACGCATAGCCTCGCTGACCGTCTCGTTGGTCATGGCAATATCAGCCGACTGTGTCTTAAGCTCCTCCATAAGCTCCATGTTCATCTTCACGCTCTTATTGGAATCCTCTGCAAGCTTCACCATCTCCTCAGAAGTCCTGCTCGTCTGTGTTATTGCAGCATTGATGACGGATGTCATGTTGTTCTGCTCCTGAATGCTTGCGGCAGTATTATTCGTTGCGGCAGTGATGTCCTTCATGCTGCCTGCGACGCTCTGTGTGCTTTCTAAAAGCTCATCCATAAGCTCGGTACTCTTAGCTGTATCTGCATTGACACTCTTTGATATATCCATAACCTTGTTTAAAAAACTCTTAAGATTGTTCTGCTCCTCCGTCGTGGCGCCCATGGCATCATCATTAAAAGCAATTATTATCTTCCCTACATTAAGAATGGCTATACCGATAAATACAGTTAATATGATTTCACAAAAGCCGCTGACATTCATGACAAATACGCCTTTTTTTATATGTACCGCAGTCACGATGGCATACAGAACTGCCATTCCCACTGCCGTCTTTGTAAGTCCCTTCTTATCAAAATATGGAATCTGAAGCAAAAATATTGCAATGATTGCAAAGCTTATAAAACGTGCATCCGACTGAACTCCTACAAGAAGGAACTCAATCCCTACTTCATAAGTTGCAATTATCTTAAGCAGCTTCGTTGCCCTGTTACGCATGTAAATAACCGTATTAGCAATTGTGAATGCTGCCATCACCACGGTATTACCATATACAGTCATGGCTGAAATACTGCTCATAACCATCTTAAGCCACAAATATACAATAAATGAGCCTCCAAGAACTACTGTCGCAATAATATAGAACCTGTTCATTCTTCTATATCTCTCTGTCATGTCATTATACCTGTACTTCTTAACTTCCATTGCTAACCCTCCCATGTCATATTTTACAGTGTCTTATTTTTATAGTGCTTTAGTTACATTGTAGATTATAATTCAAACTTAATCCTTTTTCCAGAACTTTTATAAATCTTCCTCATTTTTTTTTCTGATTATTTGCCTGTTTCCGCACAGCACTTTTCCAGGCAGCAATGCCAAGCTTCTTCCTGACAATAATATAGCACATGACCTGAAAAACTATGGTAACAAACCATGACGCCGGGTAGGATATGAACAGTATGTCAATTGAGCGATGAAATGGAAATACTCCATATATCCATACCAGCCTTGTTCCGACCGTTCCTGCAACCGAAAGAAGCATCGGAACAGTAGAATATCCCATGCCACGGAGCGCCCCCGGGAAAAGATCCATTATGCCGCACAGAAAATATGTAATGGTCGTAAATCTCAGAACCTCCATACCCGCCTTAACAACCTCAGCTTCATCCGTATATATCCACAGAAGCTTATTTCCAAAAAAATAAGCGTTGCAGCCTAACGTGAGCGCTACCATCATTGACAGACCAATGCACTCTAACAGAACCATTGTCATCCTCTTATAATTTCCGACACCGAAATTCTGGCTTGTGAAGCTCATGCATGCCTGTGTAACGGAATTGACCGATGCAAACAGAAAACCGAATATATTATTAGCCGCAGTGTACCCCGCCATCGCTATTGAGCCGAACGAATTTACCGATGACTGCAAGAGCACATTGGAAAAATTGATTACCATGCTCTGTATTCCCGCAGGTATTCCCACCTGACAGATCTGCTTAATATACACCCATCTCAGCTTAAGCTTGGAGAACCTGAGCTGATAGCTGCTGTCCGTCCTGTATAGACAGATAAGCACAAGAACACATGAGATTATCTGCGATACCACCGTCGCGATGGCAACTCCTGCCACGCCAAGATGAAATACCGTTACAAGAAAGATATTAAGACCCGCATTTACAACTCCCGCTATGACAAGAAAGAAAAGAGGTCTTTTCGTATCGCCCACGGCTCTCAATATGGAAGCTCCATAGTTATACATCATGAAAAAAGGCATTCCTACAAAATATATTCTCATATAAAGTGTTGACTGGTCTATGACATCATCAGGTGTATCCATCAGCTCCAGCGCACCTCTTGCAAATATAAGCCCGACGAACACCATGACCACTCCGCTTATGAGTGCCAGTGCCATCGCACTGTGCACTGTCTCAGACATCTCCTTATCGCGCCCTGCTGCGTAAAAACGGGCTGCAATTACATTTGCCCCCAGTGATATACCTATAAACAGGTTGATAAATAAGTTGATTAATGAGGTTGTGGAACCCACAGCGGCAAGTGCCTGGCTTCCGGTAAATTTTCCAACTACAATTATATCGACCGCATTGAACATAAGCTGTAATATTCCCGACAGCATGAGCGGAAGTGAAAACGATATCAGCTTATCAAGCAAAGTGCCGTTGCACATATCTATCTCATATCTTTTACTATTATTTCCCATAAAAATCCTTTCCGTTTCATAACCAAGCATTACAGTATTATTATGATTCCATGCTCAAAAGGCGTAAATCCGATGCGAACCTGCCCGCATGAGGATTTTGACCTTAACGTCATGATTATAGAACTATTGTGCGTTTTGTCAATATTTTTTTATGCAGCCGCGCTTGTTGTATTCTAATGTCATGACACTGATTTAATCAGAAAAGGAAAGTATCTATGAACAATGAACATACATTTTTCACGGATACCTTCCTTATCGTTAAGCTTTTTTATTTCTGTGTTCGAAGCATTTTGTTTTTATGCTTATTTTCTTAAGCCTTGCTTTTTGCGCAGTCAGTTAAATTTTAAATACCCCAATCTCCTCCATGAGCTTCTTCGCTGTCTCGTCACATCTTTCCACCTCGGCAGTAACACTATCAGCCTCAGCCTTGACATCAATCGTCTTCTGTGCAATATCTGTTGTGCCCTTAGCACCTTCGTTGGTCGCCGTGGCAATTCCGTCCATTGAGGAAAGCACACCATCAATAGAGGCTAAAAGCTCCTCCGATGTAGCGCTGAAATCACCGATAAGCATATCAATATACTTGGCATCCTGATTATATGCATCCACAACCTTATCAAACATATCATAGCTTGCAACAACATCCCCACCTACAAACTCAAGGAGCTGGCCGGCATCCTCTGAAAGTCTCTCAACCGAAGCCGTAACCGCCTCAGTAACCTGCTGAATCTTAACAACAGCCTCCTTCGACTGCTCTGCAAGACCACCAATCTCTGTAGCTACAACCGCAAAGCCCCTGCCTGCATCGCCTGCACGCGCAGCTTCTATTGAAGCGTTAAGTGCAAGAAGATTTGTCTGGCTTGTAATCTCCATGATTGAGGATGACAGCACCTCTATCTGCTTAACAACTCCGGCATCCTCAAGTGCCTTTGTAAGACCCTCTCTTATACTTCTGTGTACCTCTGCGACATGCTCACGCTGCTTTCTCGCAGTAGTCTGTGCCTCGGAAGCGCGTTTGTGAATGTCTGCCGCCTGCTGTGCTCCTTCCTGTGAACGTGTTGCAATATTCTTTGCGGCTCCCTCAATCTCGTTAGCCATGCTCTTGACTGTATCCGATGAAGCAGCTGTCTCCTCCATGCCTGCCGCAAGCTCCTGTGTCGTAGCCGATACATCCTCAATATTTCCGGTGAGTGATAATACATTCGTCTTAACAGAATCCACAACCTCGTCGATGGTACTGCTCTGCTCCTTAACCTCCAGTATAAGACCGCTGACCTGCTTCTTCATATTCTCAAGGTTCTCACTTAGTATTCCGAAGTCATCCCTTCTGTTCTGAAGCTGCTTAGGAAGCTCCTGTGTAAAATCACCCCTTGTGATATTCCCGATATACCCAAGTGTGTGCCTAAATGATCTGCTTAGCTCTACAGCCATATATACGCAGACTGCAAGGACAATCACTACAAGTGCTCCGCCCATGCCTGCAATCCTGTTCATCGCAGACCTGGCATTCGCCTTCATAGCCTGTGCCTCATCGGCTACTGTGGTATTAATATAATCAATGTAATTACCTGTTCCGATTACCCACTCAAACGGTTCAAAGGATTTACTGTATGCTCTCTTAGGAGATGCTTCCGTCTCACCTGCCTTAGGGAACATATAATCAACATATCCTCCATCCGGATTCCTTCCGGCACTTATAATGTCCTTCATATATGAATTACCGTTGGTATCCTTGGCATCCATACGGTTAGTGCCCTCAGTTGTATTTCCAAGAAGAACCACATTAACACCCTCATAGGTATCTGCCCAGAAATAACCGCCGTCACCATATCTTAGATCACGAAGAAGGCTCGCACCCATCTCCTTTGCCTTGTCAAGAGAATACTCTCCTCTCTCATAGCCCTCGTATACCTCATTCAGAAGAGAAATCGCACTGTCAACCTGATTCTTGATATTCTCATCATAGTCCGATTCAATGCTCGCACGAAGAACCATTTCTGAGTCCTTCTCCATCTCTGAGATGTGCGTTTCTGCCAGCAATACAATGGCAAGCGTACCTACAAGGGTAATTAATGCAAGCAGTATCATCTTAACGCGTACACTTAAGTTTTTCATCACCACAGTCCACTCCTTTTGTATTTTTTTAATATTTTATGCTTTTGGAAGTATAATCTGATTATACTACTTTTTTATTTGAATGTGTAGTACCAATTTACAAAACAGACTTTTTTTTAGGAAATTTCAGTCTAAGCCCTTTTATGTAAAAATAACAGGTAATCGCATAACATGATGTTGGGGACAAAACATCCACCTACATCTGCATGCAATTACCTATTACCAGATTAGTTTACATAATTTATCTTCATCTTCTCATCAAGAGGATATCTGACAAGCTCTCTTCCATCAAGCTTCTCCCTATTCAGGTCAACGGCATTTATGCTGTGATTGTCGTAGGTCGTGTAATAATATATGCCCTTCGTCGCATTGCAGCATGAGGTGTATATCGTTATCTCATACTTGCCCTCAGCCACCTTACAGCAGCCTCTCTGCTGGTCGACACTTCCGAGAATATGGAAAAACTGGCTCACGCTCTCCTCCTCGCCATCTCCCGAGACGGAATTAAGCTTCGTGTATGCCACCCTCGCAAATCTCGACGCAGACGATAAATCTCCGGGAAGTCCCAGCGCTCCCATTCCCCTGCTGTAGGCTTTAAGCCCAATCTTGTCAGAGAATGTGTTCTGCGGCTGTTCCGGCGAGAGCGCCATATAGTTGTTCAGCATGAACATCTGCAGCTCAAACGGCGGATTGTTAGTGAGCACTCCGACCGGATTGTCATAAACCTGAAGTCCTGAAGCTGTGCATTCAACAGTGACTGCCTCCTCCTTATCCGCAATCAGCCAGTGAAGCTGTGCCGCCGGAAAATGCTCGTTAAAGGTTGTCCCCACAAGGTTCATTCTTCCGAGGCGCTCCCTCGCCTGTGCCACGCTGCCGCACTGCGCGAGTATCCACGGAATAAACTCATACTGAGCCACATTCTCGCGCCCCTCCGATACCTCCTGATACTTCGCATTCCCGACAAAGTTAAGACCTGCCATTCCAAGCCCCTTCTCATTTACCGCATCATAATAGAGCGGATATCCGTCCGCAACATGAGCCATGCCGACTATGGCATAATGGCTCTCAAGCTTTCCCTCATGCCTGAAATCAAACACATAATTGCGGGGAGTAACCGTCACATCATCCCCGTATGAAAATTCATAGTCTAAGGTTCTTCCGAAGTAAAAATCTTTTGTCTTATAGGTCGCTGCTGTGCACATGGACTGTACCTCTTTTCTTCATTAATTATATGGGTGATAAATTTACCCTCAATACAGCTATAGCAATCAATACATCTATGAAAATTTTCCTATGATAACCAACATTATTGTATTATCCTTTAGGATAGCTGTCGTTAAGATATTGTGACTTATGACAATTACCATTATCAATTATATGGGTTAAACAACAAATGAAACATATTTTGTCACTTAACTCATTATATTACTATATGCAGATACTGCAAAGTATATTTTGCCATTATATGTATGTTTTATTTTCCTCTATGCCCCATTATATATTTTATCACCAGCTTCTCCTTTTTTATTGCGGTTCAGCATAAAACCCGCTTACCCTCAATAGGTTTATTCCTCTCATTTTTCCTCACCCCACTCCCGCTGCCAAGCTGCCACCTCTCATGGGTATAAAGACCACTTTTTCATTTTCCTGCCCTTAAAATGCTCAAAATAAGGCAATTCGTGGGCATAGGAAGCAAAAATACGGCTTGTATGCCCGCGTGCCACCCATAATCAGAGTGAAAAAGGGCATACAGCCGTATTTTATTGATTTTATACCCATGCGTACCGCAGACATTGCCTGCTGACATTGCCTGCCGGCATTGCCCGCAAGTATTGCCAACAGCAAGCAGCTTGAAGGTGAAGCTTTCAAGCCTTGCACTTTTGAAAAATTTTCTTGTGTTACTCAACAAAGCGGAATCAAGAGAAAAAATCAAGATCTGCAAAAGCAGAAATTTTCTTGTGTCACTCAACCTTCCTACCTTACCAAACATACCATTATCTGCAAAAGCAGAAATTTTCTTGTGCTACTCAACTTATCGCCGTCCGGAATGTGTTATACTATCTGCAAAAGCAGAAATTTTCTTGTGTTACTCAACAAACAATGGATGACGCCTGAATTACTAAATCTGCAAAAGCAGAAATTTTCTTGTGTTACTCAACAAAGTTAGGCACAACAAACAGACCACATCTGCAAAAGCAGAAATTTTCTTGTGTTACTCAACATATGTGATATAATGAAGATTATGACATCTGCAAAAGCAGAAATTTTCTTGTGTTACTCAACGAGAATCGAACTCACGTCTCCGCCGTATCTGCAAAAGCAGAAATTTTCTTGTGTTACTCAACTTTCTGTATTATTTTTCGTTCCATCTCTTATCTGCAAAAGCAGAAATTTTCTTGTGTTACTCAACACCTACTCCGTCATTATGCACAAATATCTACTGAGTAACACACATATTAATCATATTTTTTGTGAGTTTTTTACAACATTGTCAAGTAACACAAGTTAATTTAAAATATTAAGGCTGAGGTTTGCAATTTATTCTCTCTTTTCAGATTTCTATGAGATAATGATAAAATCCTTCTCATCATTTTTAGCATATCCGAACCTTAACACTTCACAGATTGATGACAGTTTAAATATAATGACGCTATCCTGTTGAGAAAAAAGTTTCTCGTATCTGTTCTTCAAATCGTTGACTATATTATCTACTATTCTAGGGCTGTTGTCAATCTCGAATACTGAATATTGTAGTCCATGTCCAAATCTTGACAGATATTTCGAGAATTTCGTTCTAAGTTTATCATCTGATATATCATAACTCACTACAATCATTTTTTCCTCCATAAACAAACAATGTTAATGTAATTTGAATATCGGAAGTTCCTCGACACTCTTTCTCTTCATAAAATACCTATAATAATTTTGAACATACATAAAAATATCGTCCTTATAATCAAGAATTGCCTTCATTAGGAACTGTATATATGCAACACTACTTTGGTAAGACAAACACCACCTGTTATCGTATACTTCAAAATCATCTTTCTTACACTGATTGAGATTAATCGCTTTCCTTATTTCATAATCTATAATCGGTCGCATAGGTTCCATAATGTCACACACAAGTGATTTTCTCATATAAAAACATTTATGAAATACGCCATAATATGTATCAAATCCATATACCTGAAGTATCGCATCAACAAGATTAAAAAGCATTTCCTTGTAGAATATGACTTATTATCCACTGACTCATGCGCCTTGGTTCCATCAATCTGATAATTCGTCTGATACATAAGCTTGTCCTCACTCCCATATAACTTATGAAAGTATATGGAAGCAGGGCAAAATATAAAATCATTTAAATTTGATATAATTATTGCATCGTCCATCACACATACCTTTTATTCTGCATAAAGTCAAACCAATCTGCATTGGTAACGCACAGCAGGTCATTATTTTTCTTACCTTCCTTTTCCCAGCCTGATTTTATATTTTTTGCTTCATACAGACATTTCATTGCTATGCAGTAAGCTCCGTTGGCATCGGCATCAATCGGCATTGTTGCGTTATGCTTACCCGGCTCAGTTTCTTCGTTCATTTTTTTATACTTAAATGAGTCAAAAAACTCTCCTGCATCATTCATTATAGGAGATATAATTCTGTCATACTCTCCATTTTTCTCATTCTCCGCTTCACTTTTACTGTTTCTTAATTGAACTGTCAATCGGAATATTTTAAAAATTTCATTAATCACCGCACCTGAACTATCCACATCTAAAGTCCGAATGTCATCTACAAGATTGTGACCGTCACCATACTCAATATTATTTTCATTCAGCAGTCTTTTCATCTTATCCGTAAGCTGTATCTCGCGTGTGCTACTTGTATACCGTCCATTTTCATATACCTTCTGTATTCTGCTTCCGAAAGTATATGCCGTCCATTTTTTCTTTGCTATTACCGTATTGTGCATAGCAAAATTATCATAGTCGAAAGTAAATGCAAACATTTCCTCTCTGTTATCGTTCTTTTCGACATATCTTATGCAGTCAAATTTAGATAAAAATTCCTTTCTGTCATTATCTGCCCTTGCCGTGCCCTCTTTTTCTCCGGATTTGAACTTAAACATGTCCACGAAACCTGTCGCAGGGTCAATCTTAGATGTATACGCAGGCGGAACATAGAAGATAATACCGCACTGTCTTCCAACCTTCTTGACCTCTTTTGGAACAAATGCAAGCTGATAGCCCTTTAAAACACCTCCCGGCTCATCTACTTTTTTTGTTTTGTCCACAAGGTAACTCAGCTTACTTATAAGCATACTCTCAAACTTCTGGTATACCTGTCTTTCAATCTTAAATCGTCCTCGTTTGAAACCATAGTTCAAATCCTCCATCGCAATTATGGCATTATATTTAATAACCATATCTGCAATCTCATGTACCACAAGTGAAAGATACCCGTCCTTGAGGTCTTTTATCCTGCCGACCTCCTTCCAGCTCTTTCTCGCCTCGTCCCTCGCCTTTTCACGCTCAACAAGTTTTTTCTGATAACTATAACTATTTACAACATTATAAGATTTCTGCTCAACTATTCTTCCCTTCATGTCGATAACGGACACATATACAAGATTTCTCTCGCCACGGTCTATTCCTATTATGTGCATGTCATCCTGTTTTGAGATATAATCAAGCACCTGCTCGTTTAACTGCTTAGCACTTGCTCCCTCTGCATTGTAATTGATTACAACAGATGTATGGATAAAAAACTTATCAACCGTATATCTTCTGTCCTTGATTATTTCTTTCTCAGCCTCGAAATACTCTACCAACTTATTATCAAGCAGGCTCTGCGCGTTTTCCGAGAGTTTCGTTGTTCTTCCATTATTAAGGTATGTATATATTTCCATATACTCTTTATCAGGAATAGGTACTCTCACCTCCTCATTTCCAATATTAGTCTTGTAGGTCTTGTTAACAAGTATAGAGCCTTTTCTGTGTCCGCTTGGCTTGTCAATGCTCGCCTTTCTAAAGAACAACTCCCCCTTACCACTAAGTTTCAACACTGTCTCCCTGATATTTTCTTCACTGAACAAATTCTTAAAATACAAGGTGTGAAGATTAGGCGTTCCCATACTGCTTTCCGAGAAATCCTTATTATATATCTGGAAAAGATATATCTGACCTGTCTCGTCAAGCCTGTCAATATCTTCCTTTGAGATATTGACCCAGCTAATTTTATATCCCTGCTTCTCAACCTCACTATAAAATCCGCTTATATCCTCATAACTCTTTGTATCGGAAAATTTAAAATCAAAGACCTTCCAATCAGGATTGGCATTTATTGATGCCTTAAAATAATCAATAAGGTCATGGCAGAACTTTATGTCAAAGTTCTTACTTGACTTGATATGTCTGTCATTGTCATATCCATCAATGATATATTGCGATAGCTTATACTTTTTCTCGCATTCATCTGATTTAATAAAAATCCTCGGGAAGTTTGAATGAATATTTGATAGCAAACTATACACCATCTTCTCATATCCATCGCCAACATCTCCCGAATATCCTTCCATTATCTTCTTGTCGGGTTTATTCTTTACATTAAAAATGCCAAGGTAATACTTGCCATCTCTGCGAAGTATAATTGCATTATCATCATATTCCTTGCTTTTTGACCATCCCTCTGCCAATGTAGGGGAATTAAAATTAAGCTTAATTTTATTCTTATTGTATGGTTTTCTGGTTACATAATTTCTCACCCTGTTATAAAGAGGCTCAATTCCATCTATTATCTCTTTGAGTTCATCAATCTCACTGTAAAATCCCACGTCTACCGCCTCGCCGTCCCCGACAGCAAATGTGTCGAGGAAGCGATTTGTATTAAGCAGCATATCAAGCACACACTTTATGCGCTCAATCTTTGCATCGTTCTCAATAAGCTTTACAGTGTCCGAGCCGTCCTGCCCAAATTTATATAATTTATTATCGCTATATATCTCTCTGATTTGGTATATGTATTCTTTAGCACTTTTCCCCCTTTTCTCATACATCTCAACAACTTTATCTATGCTGTCCAGACTCCTGAAGCTATCCTTTTTTACCTTTTCCTCAACCTTCTTCTCTTTTTTATCCCCATTGCCAACTGTATTATCCTCATAATATCTTCTAATACAATCATCTAAAGTATTCCATTTTCCACTTATAAAATTTGAAATACTGCTATAATTCTTGGACGATATATATATTTTATCAAAATCGTATTCCTCTGCTTTTCCAAGCATCTTTTCAACCTTAGCACTGAAATTGCTGTTAAAAATTCTATCGACGAACTCATTTATCGAGCTGTAAACCTGTGCATCATCTTCATATTTATATGGTACTTCATAGCTTGTCGATGAGATGCTCAATATCTGCTTGTAAAGCTTTCTCATTCTGTACTGCCCCGACTTTTCTTTCGTCTGCTGACAGTACAGGTTCATATGACTATTAACAATTCCGCATATATCATTGTAGAACTCTATCCCCTGCTGTGTCAGCACATTATTATAAAAGCTATAAGAATATATGTCTGGCAACTTCCATTCATCAAGCTGCTGTCTGCCCTGGTGCTCTATTTTCTCAATTTCCTGCGGTGCGTTATCCTCAATATTTTTATAAGAAATAATATTCTGATAAAAAATTGCCGTATTCTCGTCAACTGTTCTATGACATATTGACGAATGTATTGGCTTTTTAGAAAATATATTTTCCCTGTTGTTAAAAAAAGGAACTAATGAAGTGGTAAATCCTTTAAAAAGTTTTAACGTGTCAAGCTTCTGCTGCTTCTCTTCAGCACTGTACTCTTTATTGTTCCGTACAAACTCCGGCAGAACCTTTGTTACAAACTTCCCGGAAAACATCATTTTAAATATGTCATCGTCTGACAGAACATTGTAAAACTTACCTCGCATCTCTTCTTGTACCTTTTCCAGTTGAGCTTTGCAATTCTTATCCTTTTTTCCTGATTTATAAGCCACCTCCATTATTGAGAAGAGTTCATCCCAGTCTAACGAACTTACCCCGGAAAGTTTTGTATAAATGTACCTTCTGTAGTAATCGTCCATTATACTCTTTAGCTTATCACTTTCCTCTGCCCTAAGTTCATCTGCTGAGAGAATAGCATCCTCCTCAATATGCTTTCTTGTCCACTCCGTAGGACGAAGCTCGTTCACCAGTGTTTTTACACACGAATTCTTGTTAATAAAATTTTCGTAGCCCATTTTTGCTCCTTTCATTTTTATGAAGTTATGTATTCTTTGTTTGTGATATTTGTAAAAAAATAACGTACCATTCATACGTTATTTTAAACCTGATAACTTCAATCTACTATTATAGTAGAAATTTCATATAGATACTAACTTCACATCTTGATATCTAATATATACTTTATTCTTATGTTTGTCAACGCATTATGAAAATTCTTAAATAATTTCAAATACTTAAATAGGCTCTTAATAAAATACCGTCTTGTCGACTGTAACCACCATACCTTGAGTGTGTTCCACATTCTCCATTATATATTTTATCACCATCTTTTCCTTTTTTATTGCGGTTCAGCATAAAACCCGCTTACCCTCCATGGGTTTATTCCTCTCATTTTTCCTCACCCCACTCCCGCCGCCAAGCTGCTACCTCTCGTGGGTATAAAAGCCACTTTTTCATTTTCTTGCCCTTAAAATGCACAAAATAAAGCAATTCGTGGGCATAGGAAGCAAAAATACGGCTTGTATGCCCGCGTGCCACCCATAAGCAGAGTGAAAAAGGGCATACAGCCGTATTTTATTGATTTTATACCCATGCGTACTGCAGGCAATGCCTGCTGACATTGCCTGCAAACATTGCCTTCAGGCATTGCCCGCAAGTACTGCCAACAGCAAGCAGCTTGAAGGTGAAGCTTTCAAGCCTTGCACTTTGATATTTCTACACAAATATTCCAACCACCAGCTTCACAATAAGTGCCGCAGCCCACGCTATCGCACACTGCCATATTACAACTCCTACTGCCCACTTCATTCCAAGCTCTCTCTTGATTGCCGCTATCGCCGCTACACAAGGTGTGTACAAAAGACTGAACGTGAGAAGTGCCGCCGCTGCCACCGGCGATAATACTGTACCGATACCTGCGCCGAAAAGTACTTCAAGCGTAGATACAACACTCTCCTTTGCCATGAAGCCGCTGATAAGTGATGTGCATATACGCCAGTCGCCAAGACCAAGAGGTCTGAATAACGGAACCAGAAGCCCCGATATTCCCGCAAGTATGCTCTCTCCCGAGTCCTCAACCATGTTAAAATGAATGTCAAAGCTCTGTAAAAGCCACACAACTATAGTTGCAATAAGAATTACCGAGAATGCCTTCTGGAGGAAATCCTTTGCTTTTTCCCACAGAAGCTGTCCTACATTCTTAGGACTTGGCAGTCTGTAATTAGGAAGCTCCATGACAAACGGAACCGGTTCTCCCTTAAAGAGTGTCCCCTTGTAGAGAAATGCCACGAGTATTCCCACTAATATTCCAAAAAGATACAGCCCCGTCATAATAATTCCTCCCTGCTTAGGGAAGAATACACTCACAAAGAAAGCATATATCGGAAGCTTAGCCGTACAGCTCATGAATGGTGTGAGGAGTATCGTCATCTTACGGTCTCTCTCACTGGTGAGGGTTCTCGTAGCCATGACAGCCGGAACCGTGCAGCCGAAACCGATAAGCATAGGCACTATGCTTCTTCCCGAAAGACCAATCTTACGAAGAAGCTTGTCCATCATAAACGCTACTCTTGCTATGTAACCGCTGTCCTCCATGAGTGACAGGAAGAAGAACAGTGTGACTATAATCGGGAGGAAGCTTAAGACACTTCCGACTCCTGTAAATATACCGTCAATCACAAGGCTTCTGAGCGCACCATTGACCTTAGCGGCAGCCATTGCAGCATCGGTGACCTGTGCAAGCTTATCTATTCCAAGTTCAAGAAGCTTCTGAAGAGCCGCTCCTACGACATTGAAGGTGAGATAAAATACCAACGCCATTATCGCTATAAAGCATGGGATTCCGGTATATTTTCCGGTAAGGATTCTGTCTATTTTCTCGCTTCTTATTCGTTCCTTGCTCTCCTTAGGTTTAACAACGGTCTGCTCACACAGTTTCTCAATAAAGTCAAAACGCATGTCTGCTATCGCTGCACTTCTGTCAAGACCTCTCTCTGTCTCCATCTGCTTCACAATATGTAAAAGCGTCTCTGTCTCATTCTGATCAAGCTTAAGCTTTTCAATTATGAGGTGGTCGCCTTCTATAGCCTTTGTAGCTGCGAAACGCACCGGAATATCTGCACTCTCTGCATGATCCTCAATAAGGTGTTCAACAGCATGTATACATCTATGAACCGCACCGCCATGATCCTGTTTATCGCAGAAATCCTGTCTTAAAGGGCGCTCCTGATATTTTGCAATATGCAGTGCATGCTTTACAAGTTCATCAACGCCCTCATTTTTTGCGGCAGATATCGGTATAACCGGTACGCCAAGCATTCCCTCTATGGTATTGACATCAATGGAGCCATGATTTCCTGTCACCTCATCCATCATATTCAGAGCCACTACCATAGGAATATCCATCTCAAGAAGCTGCATGGTAAGATACAGATTTCTCTCTATATTCGTGGCATCAACTATGTTGATGATTGCCTTTGGGTGTTCATTGAGCACAAAGTTACGCGATACAATCTCCTCACTACTGTATGGCGACATCGAATATATTCCGGGTAAATCCGTAATGTTAGTGTTGGGATACCCTTTAACAGAGCCATCCTTCCTGTCGACGGTTACACCCGGAAAGTTACCAACATGCTGGTTAGAACCGGTAAGCTGGTTGAAAAGTGTAGTTTTTCCGCAATTCTGATTACCCACCAGAGCATAAGTAAGCTTCGTTCCCTCCGGAAGCGGGTTCTCATCCTTCTTCGAATGGTACCTTCCATCCTCGCCCAGTCCCGGATGCTCAGATTTCTTTTCGTTCTCCACTCTCGCGTGTGGGTTGCTTCTCTTCTCAATACTGTCAATCTCTATCTGTGCCGCCTCGGCAAGACGCAGTGTAAGCTCATAGCCATGAACCTGAAGCTCCATCGGATCTCCCATCGGTGCAAGCTTTACAACAGTAACCTCTGCACCGGGAATCATTCCCATATCAAGGAAATGCTGTCTGAGCGCACCACTACCCCCTACAGCCTTAATAACACCGCTTTTACCAATCTGTAATTCACTTAATTTCATAACCTAATTCTTCCGTTTTCCTAAAATGAAGTGCATTCTCAATCAGGGCAGACTGCCGGAATATTCCGGTGCACTACATCTTAAAATATTCAATACTTTTAACGAGCTTATCAGCAATCGTCTTCAGCTCGTCCGCACTATTGTACACCTGCTTGAAGGTATCTGCAACAATTTCTGTCTGCTCATAGGTACTCTTTGTGCTGTCAAGATTCTCGGCAGATATTTCTGATAGATGTTCAACTGCCTGAAGCACTTCATTCCTGGCACCTTCAAGTCTTTCTGAGCTCTCCTTTATCTGTGCAATGCTCTTCATGGAGCCAGCAATCTCCTCTATAACCTCTGCGACAACCTGCTGTGTTTCCTGCATGCTCTCGCTCTGACTGGCTATAATTTCCTGCATCTGCTGCATTGCCTGTACTGCCTTCTCCGAGTCAGCTCTAAGCACCTCTGCCGTAGCTTCAATCTCCTTGCTTGACTCATTAGACTGCTCCGACAGATTCTTAATCTGCTCTGCCACAACCGCAAAACCTCGTCCGCTGTCTCCTGCTCTTGCAGCTTCTATTGAAGCATTGAGACTTAAAAGACCGGTGTCCTCCGCAATCGAATTGATAAAGGTCGTAGCCGCCTGAATCTTTTTAACCGACTCATTTGTCCTGTTAGTCTGCTCCTGCACCTCACCAATTATCTTTTTGACATCCTCATTTATCTGTCTGAGGCTTAAAAGTGTTTTAGACGCCTTCTCACTTGAACTCTGCATTGAAGCAGCGTTACCGCTCAACAACTCTGCTTCATTTGATGTCTCTGTGATATTATCTCCCATAATCTTCATCTGCTCAGACGTACTCTGTGAATTTTCCGCCTGAAGCTGCGAATTATCAACAACCTGGCTTACCGCCGTGCGGACATCATTCATGGTTCCGTTAGTGTTGTCCGCTGCCGTTCCAAGGAGCTGTGAAGCTTCAAGAAGAGCCTTCGCGTTATCGGTTATTTCCTTTATTGTAGACCTCATAGTGTCACGAAGCGTTATGGTAACTCTTGAAAGCTCACCTATCTCATCCTTCTTCTTAAGAAGCTTATCATCAACCCACACATCCAGATTTCCTTCAGCCAGTCTGCCAACCATCTGAATACTTGTCTTGATATTTCTGCTCATACTGCCTGCGAGCCTGATTCCAACTGCGATACATATAAGCATGACAACGATTACCGATGAACATATTGAGCTTAGAATACGTTTAACAACCGCTTCCTTTTCCTTTAAATTAGTACCCACAAAAATCATTCCTATAATCTGATTATCCGAATTATTCTGGTGTACAGGCATAAAATAGCCGTAATTCAATTCTCCTTCGATTGAAACTGCACTGCTGAAGTACTCCTCTCCGCCTTTTAGTACCTTCTCGACAATCTTATCTCCTGCTCTCGAGCCCAGCACACGGTCACCGTTGGCATCCTTCGCCGATGTCATGATTCTTTCGTCTCCGTAGAAAAAGGTCACATCCATTCCGCTGTTGCTCTTTATCTTATCAACCAGGCTCTCCGACTTGGATATATTATAGCTGCCCTTCCATATATCACCATTTGTGCTCTGAATATAATCTCCGGCATTCTGGTCATAAGCTGCAAGCGTCGCTGCCGCCGTTCCCTTAAGAGCCTCCTCAATCTCACTTGTCACCGCTTTTCGTACCTGAGTACTGATGAAAAAAATCGATATCACACCAAGCATAAGCACCGGACCAATAGCTATCATCAATATTTTTTTCTTAATATTCATCCTTACCCTCCTACTCTACCACGTCCACGGTCTTAAAATACCAGTTAATCGCTCCTGTTATTTCAGCATCATCCAAAGTCCTGCCTGCTTCACCGACTGTCTCGCCTGTATTGGTTTCTATCACTCCGTCAAACACACCCAGCTCACCCGACAATATTTTTTTCTTAGCCTCATTCACCTTCTCAGCCGTGCCATCCGCACAGAAATCTGCAAGCTCTGTGATTCCCACAAGGTTCTCGCTCATACCTCCGTAATAATTGCTTCCGTCCCATGTTCCATCTATAACGCTCTGAACTGCAGCCGTATAGTATGCACTCCAGTTCCAGATTACACTGCACAGACATGCATCAGAAGCCTCCTTGCTCATATCCGAATTATAACCGATGCCATACACACCTCTCTCCTCTGCAAGTGTCTGCGGATATGAAGTATCACAATGCTGTGTTATGACATCGCAGCCCATATCAAGAAGAACCTCTGCAGCCTCCTTCTCTGCTTCCGGAGCATACCAGCTGTTCGTAACCTTCACATAAACCTTAGCATCCGTATTCACAGAATATACTCCCAGTGCAAATGCATCAATTCCGCCTGTAACCTCTGAGTTGCTTGAATCCATCGCCGCAACATATCCAATCTTATCGGTCTTTGTATTCATCCCGGCAACAATTCCACTTAAGTACCTTGCCTGATAGATTCTGCCAAAGTAATTGTTAAAATTCCTGCCATTGCTCATATTCCCCGTTCCATGAGAAAAATACACATCAGGGTACTCTTCTGCCATCTTAGCTGTTGTCTTCATGTACCCCCAGCTTGTGGTGAAGATTATATTACAACCCGCGTCAATACACTCCTTTATAGCCTTTTGCGTTGCCTCCTCGTCCGAATCATCAACATTGATTTTTCTCACTATCTGACTGTCCGACAAGCCAAGATTCTGCTGCATTCCCTGAATACCAAGCTCATGCGTATAGGTATATCCGCTGCCCGCCGCCGGGTCTGATAAATGCAGCACTCCAACCTTAATTTCATCCTTGGATATGCCCTTCTTTACAGTCTCCGTCTGCTCCTTATCCACAGCCACCTCCTGTGCTGACTGCCTGCTACTGTTCCCGGTGAGATTCGTCGCATAATCATCAAGCTGAAAATCCTTCGAACATCCCGAAAGCAGCATACATGCCATAACTAATACCGTCACTTTCTTTAAAAAACTTCTCATAGTATTTTCTCTCCCTTGTATTTTAATAAGTTCCGGAATTACATACCATATTATAATCCAAGTGAAAATGCAGTGCAATAATTTTTATGATTGTAGAAGAATAGTGAAGCGGACATTCGCAATCCGCTTTCGCTACTTGCTCATGAACGCGGTTCGCATCCCCCTTACCCACCGCTTAGTGTTCTACACACTTAATGCGGAGGATTGCTTATTCTGCGTTCAAACATTTAAGACCGCCACGCCTGATATGACATACTATAATATCAGGACCTGAGGGCACAAGTCCGATATAAGCTTATCTGTAAGAGGATTTTGGCAGCTATTGAAGCTGATATCCGAAGATTTTATGGAATAACAATTAATTTCGTCTTATTACAATATCAGCCTGTAAGGGATTACCGGAAAATTTGACATATTGTTTTCATGAATATATAATAGTACAAGGTCAAAAGCCGTTCTGCACATCATATTGCTGATACAACAACTGATACGCATAATTATAACACATTATAAGCCGGCATTTTTTGACTGTGCACATCATCAGATATATTTTAAAAAGGAGATACCAATGAAAAAGTTTAAAGAATTTCTTAAACGAAAAGATATCGAAATCTCTGCAAAGAGATACGGTATTGACGCCCTTGGTGCAATGGCACAGGGACTATTTGCTTCATTATTAATAGGCACAATCATAGCCACGCTCGGCGAGCAGCTCGGCATTGCCCTGCTGGTGACAATCGGCGGATATGCCAAGGCTGCAACCGGTCCCGCAATGGCTGTCGCCATCGGATATGCCCTCCACTGTCCTCCGCTTGTTCTGTTCTCACTGGTTGCTGTCGGTTCGGCAGCTAACACGCTTGGAGGTGCCGGCGGCCCGCTTGCTGTTCTTATCATAACAGTACTCGCTGCTGAATTCGGAAAGGCAGTCTCAAAGGAAACCAAGATTGATATTATCGTCACTCCGTTTGTGACTATCGTTATAGGAAGCCTTCTTGCAATGCTTCTCGCACCTGCAATCGGAAAAGCTGCCAGCAGTGTCGGTGCCGCAATCATGTGGGCAACTGAACTGCAGCCATTCTTTATGGGAATAATCATTTCCGTGATAGTCGGTATCGCACTCACCCTGCCTATAAGCAGTGCCGCAATCTGTGCCGCGTTAAGCCTTACAGGACTCGCTGGCGGTGCCGCACTCGCCGGCTGCTGTGCCAACATGGTCGGCTTTGCAGTGCTCAGCTTCAGGGAAAACAAGTGGGGCGGTCTGTTCGCGCAGGGCATCGGAACCAGCATGCTCCAGATGGGAAACATCGTTCGCAATCCTCGTATATGGCTCCCTGCCATACTCACCTCAGCCATCACAGGTCCGATCGCCACCTGTATATTCAAGCTTCAGATGAATGGTGCCGCCGTAGCTTCAGGAATGGGAACCTGCGGTCTGGTAGGTCAGATTGGTGTTTACACCGGATGGCTCAATGATATAGCAGCCGGAACCAGAACTGCCATCACAGGCTTTGACTGGCTGGGACTTATACTCATAAGCTTCATACTTCCCGGTGTTCTCGCATGGGCATTCGGATTGTTCTTTAGAAAAATCGGCTGGATTAGGGAGAATGATTTAAAGCTGGACTTATAAGGTCCAGCTTTTTTGCCCTACTCTGTACGCTCTTTTCCCCAGAAGAACAGCGCTACCGTTCCCGGTCCCGTGTGGCTTCCTATCGTTGTCCCCACATAGTTAATCTCCACAGCTCCATCAAGCTTAGGAAACTTTTCCTCGACAAGCCTTGCGACCTCCTTCGCGTCTTCAACGCAGCCCGACTGGGAGATATAACACTTTCCCGAATAGTCAAGGCCATCCCGTGCATTCTCAGCCATTCTGTCAACGATAGCCTGAATCACCTTTTTCTTCGTCCTTATCTTATATCTCGGAATAAGACGCCCCAAATTATCCATATTAAGCAGCGGACAGATGTTAAGTACCTTGCCTATCGCACCCGCTGTCTTAGAAATTCTGCCGCCCTTGATGTAGAATGAGAGGTCGGTTGAAAAGAACCAGTGATTGAGTCTGAGCTTGTTCTCCTCAATCCACTCATGGAGTTCATCTATGCTCCTTCCCTCAGCGCGCAGAGTCGACAGTGTATCCATAATCAGTCCATACCCCGATGAGGCTCCAAGCGAGTCCACAACATATATCTTCCTGTCCGGATACTTTTCCTCGAGTGCAGCCTTCGCTATATTGGCGGAATTGATTACGCCCGATATTCCCGACGAGAGACACACATGCAGAATATCATATCCCTCCCGCAAAAACGGCTCAAAATACGCCTCAAACTCATCTGCATTGACCTGTGAGGTCTTCGTGTCAGCACCAGCTGCCATTCTCCTGTAAAAATCCTCAAAGCCAATCGTATGCCCTAAATCATCCGGGTACTCAACACCATCAAGCTCATAGTGGAAACATATATACTTTACATCAATCGCCTCAAAATGCTCCTTTGTCAAATCAGCCGTGGAGCAGCAGCTCAAAATATACTTTTCCATGTGAATAGCCTCCTTAAAATATATTTCAGTTATATAATATGATGTTTGGTCAAAACATCCGCTATAAACCTAGCGTGTATAACGTAAGGCTGTTACACGCTGACTGTTCTGTACTCAACCCCAAGCTCCGGCAGTACTTTTTCAAACACATCCTTCGTCTTAATTCTGAGACTTGATGTATTTATACATGGATGACATCCAAAATATTCCGACCTAAAAACATCCTCATCAACAATAAGATGTACTCTATGCTCATGGTCATTCATCAGTCCCATAACACTCACCGAGCCAGGCGTTATATCAAGAAATTCAAGCATCTTATCCGAATCCGCAAATGACAGACGTGATGCACCAATCTGCTTAGATACCTCCGCTGTCCTAAATTTCTTGTCAGCACAGAGCATCAACAGATAGTACTCTGTTTTAGCCGAATTAGTCAGGAACAAATTCTTACATATAACCGCCGGTTCCAACAACTCATCAATTGCAGCGCATGCTTCCATTGTGTTAACTTCCTCATGGTCAACACGCTGATACTCAATCCTCAGCCTGTCAAGCAAATCATAGACGCGGATCTCCTTTTCTAGCCTGCCTGTAACCTCCTTCGGTCTGCCGTCTTCCAATGTCAATGTCCCCAACTTAATTTCCTTCTTTCTGTGTAATATTGTATTTTTATTATTCGGGTGTCAAAACATGCTGTATATCCCTAGCTGTGTATAACGTATTATATTTATGCATATCACGACTTTTGGGAGAAGCTTAGATGTTCTTAGAGCTCTGTTCACACCCTAGCCAGAACCGGCACGGATGCCGGTTCAGAAGCAATGCATACAAGGATGTATGCCTGCTTCGGTGGCGAACATATAGAACACTTTATCAGAGTTCTTAGAACATCTTGCTTCGGACAATGGAGCTGATATACATAAATATAATACGTTATACACTCATAAATCAGATTAGCATGTTTTGACACCCGAATCATTTTTATGACTTACTATCGCTTATAAATATTTTCAAAAAACTGCAGAACCCCATCCTCAACCGCGAACTGCTCAAGCTCCTCCTTTGACAAATCATAATAATACTTGTTGGTTCTTATGTGTATAGAAAGACTATCAAGCGGAAAGCCCTTCTTTCTTATAGCGCTGTGCTGTGTATCCGCAATAATAAAAGGCTCACTCGCCATCGAAGGTGCCATTGACTCATAGATATGCTCCCCGTCCTGCACGAAACATATTGCATTCCTGTACCTGGCCGTGAGGTTTCCATATTTTTTTGCAAGCCCCGAATAGTATTCCACCATCTCATCATCCGAAAGACATTTACCGTTCACATTGCGCACATGCACACCCGGCTGAAGCTCATCCGGCACATTGTCAAAATACAGCCCCGAATCACAAGAAAATACCGGCATATCAAAAGCCCTATAGTAAGCCAGAGCTTTTATCCGCGCGTTTTCAAGAGGAGTGCTTCCTGTCTCCGCAACCTCCGGAATGTCCATTCCCTCCGCCCTCAAATCATTCAGACCAATAAGCTCTATATCTATCTTTTTGAGTCTGTTACGCATAACAGAAAGCTTTGCCGCGTTTCCCGTGCCAAATAGTAGTTTCATTGCAATCTCCTCCGGAGGTAATGTAATCTTCTTCATATGTTTTGCCCCCAACTCATAACATAAAACATTATACCCAACTCATAACACAAAACATTATACCCATCTATTGCAGTGAAAACAAGCTGTTAGTACTTAGATTATTGATTTCTTTGCTTTATTTTCTATAGACCATGCCTATATCAGAGTTCTTAGAACATCTTGCTTCGTACAACGGAGCTGATATGCATAAATATAATACGTTATACACTCGTAAATTAAATTGGCATGTTTTGACCCCAACATCATTAAGATATTTTTCATACAATATTACATAACAATTTCACTCTCGAAATATTGTTCCTGAAAATGAATCTGCATCCTGATTTCTTCCTTTGAAAAAGCCATTCCGTCAGGCACAACTACCCACTTTTCTTCTATATCATCTTTTCTCTGAACAATAGCAATAATTTTACCTGTAAACTTGCCTACCGGCTCATTTACACCTAATATATAAGCGTCCTGCTCTTCTCCATCTGGTGCCATAACTCCTTCAATATAACCATAATTTACAGGATAATGCATGTCTTTATGTCCCGGATGATAACTTCCCAGTGGTCTATCAACTGTGACAGTTACTATTGTTCCAATTATAGAATTATTTTTTACCTGCAAATACTTTTCTATCAATTTCGGCTGTATCAACGGATATGTCCAGTTCTCAGGCAAATCATCCATAAGCACAACCTTCTCCATTTCACTATGTAATTCTTTCGCAAATTCAGTTATCTCTGCAAAACAAAGCAGTCCAAATGTTTCTTCACCGGTATCATTTACTCTGGTCTTACCTGTCACCGAATATACACATATTGGTTTTATCTCAAATTTGACAGCTCCAGTCTCTTCCTGCAACTCCCTTTTTGCTGTTTCAAAAATATCCTCCCCAGCTTCTCTATGTCCTCCCGGCACTTCGTATGTATCTCTTTCTTTATGCTTGCAAATTACCCACTTGCCGTTACTCTGTGAGATAAAATGTTTCCGCTGAATTCTTATTAAACAATGCTTTTGACAGCGCCATTTGACACTCCTGCATAAAATCTTTCTCTTGCTCTGGCGGACAAATTCTCAATATCGGCATAAAGGACATTGGAATCCCTTGACCCACGGGATTTCTATTAATTATCCTCTGTAATGCCAACAAACGTACATCCGCCGCAGTAAGATGTCTGAAATATCTTAACGCTTCATCCTGCGTTTCTATTACAACTCCCTCTACAACCTGTACATTCTTTTTACTAGCTTGCTTGTCACGAATCTCATTAAATATTGCATCCAAGACTTTTTCTTCTGGTACTAATCCCGGATTATCTTTTATAATAGCCTTCACATATTCACTAGGTTTTCTATCATCAACTACAAATCTTACTTTTTTCAAGAAATCTGAAATATTGGTATCCGTAATATCCTTATCATCAATATACTCTTTTTCCTTAGTTTCTTCTTTTAATCCCTCTACCATCTTCTGTAATGCATCGAAATTCACATTTTCAATACCAAACGAATTAATTTCATCATCAATTCTTACGGTATTAGAAACACCACCAACAAATAATATGTAATCCGCGAAATCAAAATCATACATATAATTTTTAAACAATGTTACTAACTCTTTTCATATTGCCTTTGGCGAGTTTCCTTTTGCTCCTTTTGACTGTATATCCCATAACTTATCAGAAAATGCATCCATACCAGTCAAATCATTAAAAAAATCAACGATAAAATAGTATATCTCTTCACTATCTTTTCTCAGATTCATTAGATATAATAGTGCCTTTGTTTCTGTTTCAGCTCCCGATTTTCTTGTTTTTTCTGACGATTTCACGATATATGACATTACTTCACCTTCTCTCCTGATTCTTGTATTTTTTTCCTAACCACATTGGTTAAGATATGGTTAGGTTATTTTCTCACGAAAAATATTTCTGATTTTTACTTGATGGCTTTTCCGGTATAGTCATCTTTAACACACCATTTTTCAGCATAGGTGTTAAATACTTTCTTCTAAAACTTGTCCTGCTATCAAAATAAAATTCATCCATTATTTCTTGGACCGATTTCGGTTCTTTACAAAAATCAATGATTTGCTTGTTCAAATCCTGACCATTTTGGTTAGGATAATGGTCAGGATGCTGACCATCATTCCTCAACAACCCCAAATACTTATCACAAGCCTTACACAGAACCATAATTCCAGCCTCATTAATCTCGTATTCCGGCAATGGTCCATCATACAACACACAGGCTTCCCTAATCTTCTCAAATCCTCTTCCCCACGCTTCAATCATACCGCTTTTGAAAAAGATATTAGCCAATTTCGGATTATAAGGCTTTGATGAATGCTTCATAAACAACTTGTCAGTTGAATCCAGATTTGGAGGCATCTCACCATCATTCCAAATATATATCTTGTCCTCATAAACGCTAATCTGGATTGGATTGCAGCTACTGTAATCCTTATGAACAATGGCATTCAACAAAATCTCACGGAATGCGTCCTTGTGGAACATAAATTGCTCAATTCTCTGGACTCCCTCATAATCAATCAAGGCCTTCATATATTTTGTATAAACTAAATCAACGGTCTTATCTACCTGCTCTATCAAAGGCCCGTGCACCTCATCCTGATACACCAAATCCGAATCTGATTTTCCAAAATATCCGATTTTGATATAAGAACCTGTTACCCACTTCTCTGGATCTTTATAAAATGCAAGCATTGCTGCTCTTATCAAATATCCATCTTCATCAATTAGGTGCAGGTTATCCATCAAGATAGTATCTTCCACACTGACTTCTTCCTTCGTAAGCCTTCCTCTTTTCACTGCCTTATCTTTAAATAACTGTATTGCATCCTGCTTTAAGTCAGATACTGACAGTTTTGGCAGAGGCACACCATCCCATGTTCTTCCCTGCGTTTTTAACAAAGCTCTTTCCAATTCCTTTCCGGTAATCTCACGCATGGTACTTCCGGAACGATAATAATATTTTCCACGAAAACTTATTAAAGATGGGTATTTATCAACAATTATCTGCAGATACTCAAGTTCGCCTTTATATAACAGATTTACATCCGCAATGATTCCCATTGTATCTGTAATCTTATTAGGAATTCGCTCTAATAAATCTCTTGCATTATCAATACCTACAACATTACCATCGTCATCCGTACCTATGTATATTGTTCCACCGTAGGCATTGGCATATCCACAAATCCATTTCAAATATTCATCCTGCCATGACTCCTTCCACTCTATGGATTGATGTTCTTTTTCCTTCATATATTTATTCACCAACTTTCTAAATTACTGCTTGTCCACTTCCGTAAAGAAGTATTCCAATGTATCCACAAACATATTTGCATCAAACAATTCTTTTATTTGTTCCCGATTCATCCATGCAACCTGCGCCACTTCATCTGTTGTGGCATTGCCTAAATCAACTTCTCCGTCATATTCAAATAGCCAAACATCCATAATATCATTATAAATTTTTCCATCAATGATTTTTCGTGTCTTTGTAAAAAGAACTTGTCCATTTTCCGGTATTAAATCAACGCCAACCTCTTCCTTTGCCTCTCGGATTGCTCCCTGTAAACTATCTTCTCCCTTCACAACCGAACCGCCCACGCATTCCCACATCAAAGGGTATGTTGGCCTATTTGCGGAACGCTGCGAGATAAGGTACTCTCCTTTAGAATTACGAATCCAGACATGCACCACCAGATGGTATCCGTCTATTGGTAACTGTTCTCCTCTGATATGGTCTTTCCCCAGAAGCTCTCGGTTCTCATTATACAAATCCCATATTTCTGCATCCGGTACATACTCCACAATATCCCCAAAGTCTGCATGTAAAGTTTTGCAGATTTTGCTAAGAATTGTTAGGCTCACCTCTTCATCACGGCGAAGCTTTGTCATTGTGTTAGGAGCGATTTCTGCCTTTTTACGCAAATCCGATTTACTCATTTTTTTATCTACTAATAACTTCCATAATCGTTTATATGATATAGCCATAATAATTTCTCCTGCTTCTAATCTAACTTTTTTAACAAATCAATTAACTCTTTCCAATGCTCTATTGTAAGTATATCTTCCTTGGGTTCATATTTCAAATCAATTGCCCCGATATACCACACCGGGAATAATCCTGCCGCGCTAGCTCCGACGATATCACACTGATACTGATCCCCTATATACCATACATCTTCCGGTTGAAGTTCAGCCTTCTCTAATGCCAATTCAAATATATGCTTATTGGGTTTACGATACATATACTCGCTGGTTGCAATAATAAACTCAAAGTTATTGTTTGGAATACAATCATTAATCCTTTTAGCAACAGCATTTCCACAGTATGAAATATTACTGATTACACCGGTGCGAATCTGTTTCTCCTTAAGAAATGTAAGAAACTCTCTGATTCCCACAGTCGGTTTTCCCGGTGCCGCTGCATCCCAAAATACACTGTCAATTTCTTCCGGGCTCAATGCAATTTCAATTCCTTGCGACTCATATAAATATTTTGTAAACATATAGTTCGGAACTTCCACTTGAAACAGGTGTCTCTTTTCCGGGTCAAATCGTCCTAATTCATGATTCAGTTTGTTTGCATAAGCCTGCACTTCCTCTGCCGATTTATTGTACTTATTTTTTGTGGCATATTTAAGAACCGCTTCTGTCCCTTTTACACCATCAAATAACTGTTCATTTACCAAAGTTTGTCCATAATCAAATAAAATCATCTTGGGTTTCTTCATTTCAGTCACATCCTTACTTTGTCCAATCAACTTCTGTTACTTTTTCTCAATCATCAAATGATGAAAAAATGCAATATCCTTATATCCATCCATATCAGATACCCGCATCTCTATCTCCACCATTTTCTCCTGCCAGTCAGCATCCTTATGAATCTCCTGATTCTGTTGCAGGTCCCAGAAGGTTCTCATACCAAGTGTTTTCGTAATCACAAGTTCCGGACACCATTTCTCAATATCTGCATCCTCATAATAGTGAATTGCTCCATACTTGGAAGTCATTCCATCATTACCATCAAGCAAGCTTTGTGCATGTTCAAAATCATTTAATAGTACAACCATCTGCATAACTCTTCCTGCACGGTTATGTTTCACAATCGAAATCTTACCATCCGGCTTCAGGATTCTTGCAAACTCTTTTATAATATTCTCTCTGTCCTTGGCATACTCTAATACATTGTGACAAATAATCATATCAAAAGACTCATCAGCAAATCTGCGCAGTTCATCAGAACTTCCGATAATTTGTGTATACTGGTTATCTTCCCATCTTTCCTTTACACTATCTTCATCAGGTTCAATGGCTGTTACATCATTATGCTCTGCCAAATAATTTGCAGTTACTCCGATACCACTGCCGAAATCAAGTATCTTCTTATCACGAATGTCTCCTAACTGTTTCCAGACAATTCGCTTCATGAGACATTCCCAAGGTTGTAAATCTGTCATTTTTTTACTCATCGTACCAGCTCCATTTCATCTTCCATTTTTACAAATCCGTATCTCTCATACAAAGGTCGTCCCATATCCGTTGCCTCTAATGCAATCTGTAACACACGCTGTTCCTTAGCATCCTTCACCAGTAAATCCAATGTATGAAGTGCAATTCCTTGTCTGCGATATTCCGGTGCCGTATACATATTCATAATGTAAGCCTTTTTACCAGTTGAATTGTGGTAGGTCGGCATAACCTGATAAAAGCTTACACCGCCCGCTCCAATAAACTTTCCGTTATCATACACCAAATATGCAATATGCTCTCCGGTTTCCAACGCACGCCTATAATATGCATATGATTCCACCTCCACAACGGACATATCCTCATCATATGACAACTTATTTGCTGCACGAAGGACAATAATCCTTGTTCTTACCAATTCGTCGATATCTTCCATTGTTGCTCTTTTATATTCAAATTTTTGTATCATTCTGCACCTCTGTCACTACATCAAAACTCCGGCAATTCCAAAAATATAACCTCATTCTCATTTGCTACACCTGTATATATTTTGTCTGAATACTGTCCTATTGAACAATAATGATTCATAACATACCTTGCTGTGTATGGCATTTCCTGTTCATCCAATTGTTTTAGAGAAAACCATTTCAATTCTCCTTCATTCGAAACCAAATCATCACTAACTTCCTCATTAAGTATTGCGAAAAAATAGTAATTTTGTCTTATCTCCCCTTTCGTTCTTCGTAAGGTAACATATCTAAGAGAAAGATTCCGAATATTATCTTCATGAAGTCCTAGTTCCTCATTCATCTCTCTTAATACACAAGCCTTTGCATCATTTAGCTCAAATTCTTCAAAATGACCTCCGGCAGAACCTGTCCATACATCACTTACAACTCTTCCGCCCTTTCTGAATAAGAGCAGTACTTTATCATCCTTTAATAAGTAAATTGACGTCATATTTCTTAACTTTCCTGTCATAACTCAAACACTCACTTTCTGCCCCAATGATTTAGGTGTATACATATTTCACATATCAATCCACTGTATAAATGCGGTCTTGTCTGAACTGTTATAACCGGCATTTTGATAAAAATTCAATGTACTTTCTTCCTTTGAACCTGTAAGCAACATCATCTTGTAGCAATGATTCTCTTCTGCAATTTTCTTGGCAAAATTTAGGCAATCTGTAGCATAACCTTTCTTTCGATACTTCCCATGTGTTACCACATTTTCAACAAATGCATATGGACGAACATTTCTTGTGAGATTGGGAATAATCACACATACGCAGGATGCCACGATCTTGCCATCAATCTCACAAACAATAATATGATGATTTGCATCATTCATAATATTGTCCCATGTGCTTCTTAAATGCTCTGAATCTTCTGGAATGCTTTTTTCATGAAGATAAAGGTAAAGCTGTAATATTTCATCTAAATCATTTTTGTTTGCTTCTCTAATCATTTTTCCACCCAATCTATATTTTAAAGTTCCATCAGCCCGTTTTCAACAAAGTAATAAATATTCTCTTTCTTATATCCATACTTTGAATCTGGAAATGCTATGTGCGGTTCAAATGTAAAATACTTCACATCGCCAAGCTTGGTCATATTACCTTTTTCAATGTAAATTCTATCACCTTTGGTTTTTACAATGGAATGCCCCAGATTGCCCATAAAATCAAGATTCACAAATCCATTTTCTACGATGTACTTATTCATATGATAGTACAATTCCTCAAAGGTTGTCTCCTTCGTGGCAAAACGCAATAATTCTATATGTAATTTTTCTTCCTCCTGCAGACCGCTTTTCCATTCCGGATTTTCAATCAGCCCTATATCCTCTACAACCTTTCCATTCTCCACAATAATAGTTCTCGCATAATCTCCCCAAATATTACCTGCCTGTGGACTTAAATCAATGGTTATAATATCGTTATTTCCTATAACTCTATCCGAAGTTACATACTGCTTACCAGATACAGAAACGCATGTTTCATCTCCTGCAAATACAAATGCACCAACATCCCAATACCAGAACGAATCTGCACCCAACTCTAACAGTTTTTCCTCACATAACTTTCGAATCTCAAGTAAATTCATTCCCGGCTTGATAGTATTCTTTATGTATTCTATAGTCTGTTTCGCTGCCAGCTGTATCCGACTGTAAGATTGCTTTTCTATCTGCAGATACTTTTCAATCAATTTAGGCTGAATCAGTGGATAAGTCCAGTTTTCAGGCAACTCATCCATAAGTTCAACCTTCTCCATCTCACTTTCCAGCTGACCTGAAAATTCCCTTATCTCCGCAAAACATAATAATCCAAATGTTTCCTCACCGGTCTCATTTACACTATTCTTACCCGTAACGGAATAAACACATATTGGATTAATATCAAACCGGATAGCACCTGTTTCTTCCTGAAGTTCTCTCTTAGCAGTTTCCAAAATATCTTCTCCAACTTCACGATGACCTCCCGGAGCCTCATAGGTATCTCGTTCCTTATGTTTGCAAATTACCCATTTGCCATTGCTCTGTGAAATAATTACTGCAAATTTCAATAGTGAATCATCTACTGTATCATAAAATTTTACTTCCAACATATCACTTTTCTCCTTCCCATTCTGCCATAAACTCTTCAAGAAAGTCCTCCATAACAGCTTGTCTATGCATAGCCATTTTCTTGGCAGTCTCAGTATTCATCATATCTTTAAGCAACAAGAGTTTTTCATAAAAGTGATTAATACTTGTAGAATTATGGTTCTGAATATAATCCGCCTTATTCATATTAGTCATATATGAGTGTATGAAAGGAACATGTTTAGGCTTAGGCGTTGGAGCATTGGCTACAATGGTTCTTTATACAACCGGTATCCGAATTATCATTTAAAAGTGTGGCTGGAACAGGAACCACTGCCTGCTTAACCTACGGTGAAAGCTTATCCAGACATGCTTTTCTTACAGCAGCCAGCCGGTAATAATAATTGCATTTGGAGATACCATGCTCGCTGCACCATTGAGTAACAGTCATATCATCCGGACGGTTATTACATTCATGAATCATATCTGCCCATTCCTGCAGACGAACATTACGTGCAATAAGACTTGTTTGAGAACTCATAGACTAACCTCCTGAAATTGTATAAAAAGTTGTGACTTAACCTTTTATACTTGATTTAAATGGTATAGTCTGATTTTCTCAAATTTTTATATAATGTGCACTGTACGGACTATGAGGCGTTTACTTACATTATATCAGCCAAGGCATATTTTTACTAGCAAAAAAGGCACCCAAGCCATATAGCCTGAGTGCCACAAATCTATATCAATATTCTATTATCAAACCACCTTGAACATATTCTGTTTCAAATGCTTATCGTCCTTGTCCGAAAGTCCCATCTCTTTTCTTGCATTTTCCAACCCCTGCATCTTCTGAAGTTCTTTCTCCGCATCCTCAAGTCCAACGTGGGAGTAAACATTAAGTGTCACGGCAATATCCGAATGCCCCATGAGGTACTGCAATGTCTTAGGATTCATGCCGGATTTCGCCATGTTAGAGCAATATGTATGACGGCATACATGGGGTGTGATATTGGGCATCTGTACCTTATAAATCTCGTTGTACCTGCCCACCATACTGTTAAATCTGTGTTCCCAGTGCATGGCAACCATCGGCATTCCGTTCTTATCCAGAAAAAGAAATCCAGTGTATCCGCCTACCACTTTCTCCACCTTATATTCTGGTCTATCTTGAATGATTGCTCGAAACATTTCTGTAACTTCTTTTGTCATTGTAATTACCCTTGTTCCGGCATTCGTCTTTGTCGGCTCAATCACATACTCCGTAGCTCTATCTGCCAAACACCTTGACATCACCGAGCAGTTTAAGGTTTCCATTATCCACGAGAATTGCGCCAGCTCGCACAGCGGTTGCGTACACGGTTTTACCACGTTCAGCAAGTACCCGTTGTATCGACTCATCCTGTTCCAAAGTCCCCTCATAGTGAACTTCCAAATAAAAATCATTCAGATAAGGAAGCCCCTCATAATACTTAAATTCGGGGTAATCATCATCGGGAGACAAATGGTACTCTGCTAACTGAATGACAGCACCGGCACTATAGCCCATCAGAATCCCATCATGTTGCATCAAAATATCATACAAATCGAACTCTTTGATTCGATCCATCATTCTGTCCGGCAACCCACCAGGGAAATAAACAATGTCTGCGCTTTTGATTTTTTGAGTTGCAGATTCCTTTGTGTCGGTAAAATAATTGATAAAGTTAATGTTTTCTTCCGGGATGCCATAAGTAGTAAAGCCTCCAACAATCCCATCGTGATATTTGCCACATTCCTTGCTATACAAAGCATTCCAATCCGACAAGGATTTTACACGGTTGTCTCTAAAGGAGAACGCTACGACCGCAACAGAATAATTTGGCTGTATGTAGTTTTTCAATTCGTCATAGAGCCAAGGCGCATCTATGTCAAATCCTTCAAGTAAAATGTTAATCATTGATTTATCTCCTTTGCTTGTATTTGTGCTTTTTCCAGTACATCTGCAAAGCGCTGTATCGGCTCCGCAAGCGTCTCAGCGTAGTAAATGTCTCTTTATCGTCTCGATATTCCAACTGACTTCTGCGAACTATCAACGCATATCTAAGGGCTGCATAAGAAATAATTCTCTCGGCATATGCTATGCTGGGAGAAAAGTTCAACTTTTTGTGTCCAAGGTATTGACATAGCTCCAAGCAATATTCAGCTAAAATACAGTAACTATGTGGCTTTCAGCCACTTTTACGGCTATGCCGTGAATAATATAGGTAAATGTATGTTTTTCTAATTATTTGCGTTTGTTTTTTCCACTTCTGAAAGCAGGAATCATATTAGGCGGACACCATATTCAGTTAATACCGATACTGCATGTATAATACCATCAAAAGTCCGAGTATACGCTCAATAACTCCGTCCCCAATGGTTTTTAATTTGTTTACGCAAACCATTCCTTCATAACGTCAAATATTCTCACAAGCTCCTTCTCCTCTATCACATACGGAACCATGGAATACATGTATGAAAGGAAAGGTCTTGAAAAAACTCCTCTTTCGTAGGCAAACTGCTGGAAGCCCTCAAGCGTCTTCGGGTCATAGACCTCCACGCATGTGCAGCCGCCCATGATGCGGACCTCCTTTATGCGAGAGTCTGTAAAGTCTGCCATCTCGCGTCTGGAGATTTCCTCTATACACTTGATTTTGCTCATGTAGTCATCGCGTTCAAAAATCTCGATGCCCTTCAGAGCCACCGCACACGCCAATGCATTTCCCATAAACGTCGGTCCATGCATCAGGGCATGTCTGTCATTGTCACTGTAAAATGCATTGAATACCTTGTGATTGGCTACAGTGACGGCGTGTCCGATATAGCCTCCGGTGAGAGCCTTGCCAAGCACCAGAATATCCGGCAGCACAAGGTCAGCCACAAATCTGTTGCCTGTCCTTCCAAAGCCTGTCGCCACCTCGTCAAATATCAGAAGCACATCGTACTCATCGCACAGCTCCCTAGCCCTCTTAAGGAAGGATATATCATACATTCTCATGCCTCCGGCACCCTGCAAAAGCGGCTCGACGATAAAGCAGTTGAGCTCATCATGGTATTTTTCAAACGCCTCCTCAAGTGCCTGAATTTCCGTCGGGATATGTACCACGCCTGATTTGCTCTCAAATGCGAAATGGTAATCCTCATCGTCACCGACCTCCATAGCCTTAAAGGTGTCGCCATGATAAGCATGCTCTAAGGCAAGCACCAGCGGACGCTTCCTCCCCTGATTCGTGTTGTACTGCAATGCCATCTTGAGGGATACCTCCACCGCCACGCTTCCCGAATCTGAGAAAAAGCAGTAGTCCAGATCACCCGGCAGAAATTCCTCCAGTTTCTTAGATAATCTCTGAACCGGGTCATGTGTGAGCCCACCAAGCATCACATGGCAGAAGTGGTCTGCCTGCTCCTTTATAGCCTCAGTCAGCTCCGGGTGCTTGTAGCCATGAATCATGCACCACCATGAGGATACAGAGTCTATAAGCTTCTGATCCTCCGTGTAAAGATATACACCCTCCGCATCTATTATCTTGTACGGTGCCTTCATTGTCTTCATCTGTTCATATGGATACCAAATCATGTTGTACTCCTTTATATTAATTATGTCGGGGCAAAAGGTATTTTGCCCACAATGATATCGGATTGCTTCATGCTTTGCGCTCCCGCAATCCTCGAAGCTTATTCATAAAGCCCTAAAAGCTTCTCCACCTCAATGTCAAGCTGTGTGTCCCCCTTCTTAACCTTCGCAAGGGTTGGCAGCCCGGTCATATACTCGCACATAAATATGTTGTCATCCTCCATGACATTTCCCGGATGATAATTGTTAAATATTATTCCCTTCACTGGCAGGTCATGTGTCTTCATGTATTCAACCGTGAGCACAACGCTGTTTATTGTGCCAAGTCCGGCATCCGCAACAATTATGCAGGACAAGCCCAGCTCCTTTATGACATCCTCAAGCTGTATTTTTGCCTCGTCAAAGCATATAGGACAGAGTATTCCGCCGCTGCCCTCCATCGTGACATAGTCGTATTTTTCACAGACCTTTTTATATCCCTCTTTGACAACGGACAGCTCCACCGGATGCCCCTCTATGCGTGAAGCCAGATGCGGGGAATATGCATTTTCATACACATAAGGACACATCTCGTCAAGTGGCTGCTCTATCCCTGCCGTCTGCCTGACAAAAAGTGCATCCCCCGGTATAAGAGTGCCATCCTCCCTCCTGTCATTTCCGCTCATTGCTGCCTTATAATATGCCGCCGATTTCCCGGCATCCGCAATTTTCTTTACAATCAACCCCGCAACATACGTCTTCCCGATATCGGTCCCCGTACCGGTTATAAATATAGATTTAGCCATCTTAATTACCCTCTCTGTTGTTCATTCCTTAAATAAATACTACTTCCAATACTCCGGCGTCACATCGCGTCCCATGCTTTCAAGCAGCTCCCTGTCACTTCTGATTGTCGCACAGGCTGCGGTTGTGAGCATGTTTCCAGTTATTGTCGCTGATGCACCTGACTTGAATGCAAGCTCTCCATCATTGGTGAGCAGTGCACGTCCAGCCGCAAGTCTGATGTCCGCCTTCGGATTTATGTATCTGAAAAAAGCGATTGTACGCAATATTTCCGGCTCACTCAGTCTTTCAAGCCCCTCAAGCGGTGTGCCCGGTATCGGCATGAGTGCATTTATCGGTATAGAATCCACGCCGACCTCGGAAAGGCTCACTGCCATGTCAAGTCTGTCCTCCCATGTTTCGCCCATTCCGATTATTCCGCCTGAGCATGCATACATTCCCTCAGCCTTCACCTTTTTGAGTGTCTCAATCTTCATATCGTAGGTATGTGTCGTGCATATATTAGGGAAATTTCTTTTGGAAGTCTCGATGTTGTGATGATAGCTTGTAACTCCCGCCTCATGAAGCCTGTGAAGCTGCTCCGCCGTCAAAAAGCCCATCGAAGCACACAAATCTATCTTGCACTCCCTTTTCATCGTCTCATAAGCGTGTATAGCCTTTTCAAACTCCTCGCCGGTCAGTGCCTTTCCCGCAGTCACAATCGAAAATCTGTCCACACCCTCACTCTCATTCATCTTACACGCTTCAAGGATCTTCTCCTCAGGAAGGAAATCATAGACCTCACAATTCGTGTGATGATGAGCCGACTGTGCACAATATTTGCAGTCCTCCGGGCATCTTCCGCTTCGCCCATTTATGATTGAACAGAGGTCTACCTTGTCCCCGACAAACTTCTCCCTTATCATATCCGCACCCTTGCACAGCTCATCCAGATCACAGTTCAGGAAAAATGACAAATCATCCTCCCTCGTGATTCTCCTTCCTCCGATAATCTCCTCAGCTAATTTAATTGCATCCATGTCATGCCTCCCATTTTCATTATAGTAACAATATTCAACGGCTGTATTTCAGCCTCTTATGTGAAACCATCGCCTCAAGTCCCAGCACAGGCTTGATACGCTTTGCAAGCACTGCTGCTAATATGCTAAGTGCTATGTCGCCCGGAACTGCCAGAATAAAGCAGTACAAAAATAACGGCCACACAGCAATCGGCGTGTTAATCACAAAATTGCAGATTATGTAGTAATAAATCATTCCTATTGCATAGACGAAGAACAGCCCTGCAAAATTCGCCACAAGATAATTTCCCACATTCTTTTTCTTCATGTGCTCTGCTATGTACCCTGTTACAAATGTACCCACAATAAATCCTATAATGTACCCGAAGCTCGGCTTAAATATGTACCACAGACCGCCGCCCTCCGCAAAAATTGGCAGTCCGATAAGCCCGAGCAGCATATAAAAAGTAACTGCCATCGCACCAAGCTTAGGTCCTAACAAAAGCCCCGCCATCATCGTGAATAAATACTGAAGCGTAAATGGCACAACAGGAATCGGTATCTTGATAAATGCCCCAACGGCAATAAGTGCCGTAAAAAGGCCGCAATATACCAGTGTTTTTGTTTTTGATGTCATAATTGTCAACCTCCGTTATCCTTATGGTTAACAATCATAATAAAAAAAAGAGCCCCTGTCAAGGGGCAAGTGTTTATTACCTTTTGTAAATGAAGTTAGCACTACTCCAATTTTATATTTTTTTGCATACTTACATATTTTTGCAATTCTTATATCATCATCGGAAATACTTTTTTCATGCGACATAGGCAAATTATATCCTGTAATAAAGCATTCCGGCAATAAAAGAATATCTGCATGGTTTTCCGAAGACTCTTCCATTGCCATAATGATAGTTTCAATATTCTTATCTATTTGAGCATTAATGGAACGTTTTTGTAGTATGGCAACCTTGAACATTCACTTTCCCTCCTATAGATAATTCAAAATGTCAGATAAGTTATTAACTTCAATATCGGCTTTTTCACTCTCGTCCATTACAGTCCACAAACTTCCAAATCCCTGTTTTATCCATATCGTTTTCATTCCTAACTGTTTTGCTGGTACAATATCATTATCAATGCGGTCACCAATCATTACAGCATTTTCCGGCTTACAGCCACTTCTTTCCAAAGCAATTTCAAATATACGTCTGTCCGGTTTTGAAACACCTTCTTCTGCTGATGCAATGACTAAATCAATATATTTTCGCACTCCGAGATTTTCTAATCTTTCAGAAGTTCCTAATGGTTGGTTTGCGATTATACCAATTTCATAATTTCTGCTTAACCTTTTCAGGCAATCTTCAGAATCTGTATACAGCTTTTCATATTGTGATTCCCATTTAGGTAGTTCTATCCCCAATTGTTTTGCTATCTCTAAATCACCTTTTTTATTTCTCCTGTACAATGATATCGCATGTTCATAAATTTGTTGCGGAGTTAGACTAGATAATTCAGCTATTTTTTTCATCCTATCTTCATAAACTCTACTTTCATCAACCAGCGTCGAACCAACATCAAAAAACAACCATTTTATTTCATCCTTCTTAGGCAAAAATCCTCTTTGTCTCGCTTCTTCTAGCAGTCTTGGTTGAATTTCCGGATATGTCCAATTAAGCGGTAGTTCATTCATAATTGCTATTTTCTCTATCTCACTATGTAAATCTTTTTCAAACGTATGTATCTCCGCGAAAAATAACTTTCCAAAGGTTTCTTTCCCATCAAAGTTGTCTGGCGCCGTCACAGAATAAATACATATCGGATTTATCTCAAAATTAATGGCTCCTGTTTCCTCATACAATTCTCTCTTTGCTGTTTCAAGAATATCCTCACCTTGTTCTCTATGTCCTCCCGGCACTTCCCATGTACTTCTTTCTCTATGCTTGCAGAATACCCATTTTCCATTATGTTTTGCAATAATAACTGCAAACTTTAGCATTGAATCATCAATGCTATCATAAAAATTCACTTTCGTCATATAATGCTCCTTATTAAATTTCTTCTATTTATCATTTATTGTTCCCACAAATAGAGCCAAACCAGAGCCATTTGGTAAAACAAATGCCGGAAACCCGCATAAATACAGGCTTTCGGCATTTTAGTCCGTTATTCAAACTCCCCTTTGCCAAGTTGTTGTGTAGTGTTTTTCGTTGGTTTTGATGGTAGAAACCAGGGAGTTTTGTCTGATTTCTACCTGTTGCGTAGATTTTCAAGAGATTGTATTGTCATTTTGTTGTCACTACTGTATTATCGCCAGGCTTTATTCGTCATAAAAAACACTACGTAACTCGTTAATAATCCAATTATCTACAATCTCACAATCATCCAAATTTATAGAAAGATAATGTTTTATTTTATCAATTGGTACCGTTGAAAATTTATTAATCTCAATATATTTCTCCAACTGCTCTACCATGGATTCTTCAGAACTAACCTTTTGCATAATTTTTTCAAATGCTATTCTTTCATTTTTTATTTCAGGAACAATACCAATCACTCTACGAACAAACTCATCTTTAGTAAATACCATATCTTCTATTTCCTTGCCATCAGGAAGTATAAATTTATGTATTTCCAAATTAGCATACTCATTATCCTTTATTTGATTATAGACTTTTTTCCCTTCATCGTCACCATCTAATAGCACAAACACTTTTCTGCTTATTTCACTTATATTATCCAAAAAAATCAAAATTGGCAATATAGCTGTAGCTCCTTTTCCCACATAATTATATTTCAAATTTAATGCTGATGATTCTCCTACACCATCTACATATTTTCCATACCTTATTTGTGGAACAAAATCCTCATTCTGCAATATTTTTAATAAGTAATTCTTGTCTGTCGGTCCTTCACAAACTATTATACTTTCATAATCATCTATTTCGTCAAGCAAACCATAATTTTTTAGGACTTCACACTTAATCTTTTTGTCAATTCCACGAACAACTGAATATTTATTTATATCCGTATCATTTTTACTTCTTTGATATGATGTTTCCTCCAAAACTTGCTTAACATCATAAAAACCATATCTTATATTATTAATTTCTTTCAAAAACTCTCTTGAATGTGTTGTCATAAAAACCTGAAAGTTTTTATGGCATTCTATTGTCTCTTCCAATGTCATTTTTACCTTTTTAACTAATAAAGGATATAGAAAAGCCTCTGGTTCATCTAATAGAATAATCTTATTCTCTGAAACAAAAATTTCACTTAGTAAATACAAACTTAATAATATCAGCGACGCTCTTTGTACTCCAGCACCCTTGCTATTAATGTCCTGAACATAGGAATCATCTAATTTCATTTTAATGTTATCCATTAGAAATTGTGTTACATCACTTTTATTTTCTATTTCCAATACTGGTTTTATCCCAATTTCTTTCAACGCATCAAATTGATTACTTAAGTTATCCTCAATACCTTTAATATTATTCCTAAATGTATTAGTCAACTCAATATATTGATTTTCGAATTTTTCAATAACCAGTTTAACCTCTTTACTTTGTTTTTTAAAATATCTCAAAATTAAATCATCAATTATACTTTCAGTTTGTTTTTCAATATTTTCATCTGTCGTACTCAAATAAATACACTTAAATTTCTTTTGTAAATACTTCCTAATGGAAGTGTTATCCTTTAATTTTTGTTCCACTCCCTTATCAGAGTTCTCCACTAATTTATAACCGCTACCTCCATTTAAATCACATGATATCTTATATTGTACCAAATTACCTTTTATAATTTCATCATCCTCAAATATGATTGTTATTTTAGGGTCCTTTGTTGCACCCCCAGTAATCTGCTTAATCATATTTCTGTCTGTAACAGGGTTGTAGTTTTCTGGGTTAAAAAACAAATATATAGCTCTCAATATATTTGTTTTTCCGACATTGTTTTTACCGACAACAATATTTAAGTCCTTTATTCCAGTAACAATATTTTCTCTATCTTTATATGAACGAAAATTTCGTATTTCAATACCTGTAACTTTTATCATATGCCCTCCAATTATATAAACACCTTTTCCATTACCCCATTCTCCATATCATTAATACTATAAATAGTATCCATAACTTCGAATGTCTCTCTTAGATTCCCCCTTGCACTCTTCCAGCCAATTCCATCTGTAAACCATACAAAGGTAAAGCCATCTATGGTGTCTGCTTCTTGTGAAAGCATTTTATAACTTCTTGCTGTCTCATTCAGTTTAGAACCGCCGCCACCATAAAAATTGGTTTCTATACCATAAATCATCTTATCCGTCTTGATTACAAAATCAAATCTCTTAGCAGCTTTGCCTTGATTGGAAAGTGCAGATAAATCAATATTCCACTTTTCTTCAATATCCCTAAGGTACATTTCCTTGAAGTAATTTACATCCTTTTCAAATCCTGCTGCCGCAATGTACTTTTCAACCAAATCTTCCATTTGGTGCCCACCACGATTCTTACGACCATTAGAGTCCAATCCGGTTTCAATACCCAGAGCATAATCCACAAGATTGTTTACCAAATGATTTGCAATCATATCAAATAACCCGGTCTTACGCATAAATACCTTGTACTGTTCCACACTGTAATTCATCTTCTTGAAATTATATAAGAATGCACCTTCTTCATCCTGGGCATAGATTTCGTTTCCCCTCACAGCAAGAAGCAACGGTATACATTGCAATGTTTCCGGATACTTTGTCACTATCTTCTCAAATTCTTCTTCAATATTTTTAGAACCAATCAAGGAATTTAAGATGTTTAATTCCACCTTGATTTCATCCACATTTCTTACGACCTTTGCAAAGTCGATATAGTAGTCATAACTTGATATACTCGGTCTGAACTTACTCAACCATTCATCATAATTTCTATTTGTCATTTGCTACCTTCTCCAATCTTCTCTTGGATATCTCCAAGTATTCTTCGCTTACATCTATCCCAATAAATTTTCGTCCAAATCGTACAGCCTCTACTCCGGTAGTTCCTGAACCACAAAATGGATCCAAGATAACTTGTCCTTCTTCCGTAGATGCCAGTACAATTTTTTCAAGCAAATATTCCGGTTTCTGCGTAGGGTGCTTACCTTCTGTTTTCTCCGAAGGTTTCGTCAATGCTCCTGTCCACACATCCTTCATCTGCTTTCCACCGTTCATTTCTTTCATTTTCTGATAATCAAAAAAATGCCGAGACTTCTTATCATTCTTCTGTGCCCATAATATGGTTTCCGTAGAATGTGTGAAGCATCGACATGCTAAGTTTGGTGGTGGATTTGTTTTCTGCCATGTAATGTTGTTGATGATTTTGAAGCCTTCCTGCTCCAATGCCATACCAATCGAATATATATTGTGTAATGTTCCTGATATCCATATTGTTCCGTTCGGCTTTAGTACTTTCCTACATAACTTAATCCACTTTCTGTTAAACTTGTGTTTTTCTTCGACGCCGGTTCCACTTTCCGAAAGCTTATCCCATGAGCCTTTATTAACTGAAACCATTTTACCACCTTGACAGGTAATGCCATCATTACTTAAAAAATAAGGTGGATCTGCAAATATCATATCAACAGATTCCGGTTTCATCTTTGTTAGAATTTTAAAGGAATCACCTAATACCAACTGTGATTGTTCTGTCTCGAAATATAATGGCACCTTTGAACCCCAAACTTGATTCATATATATTTCGCCTCTCTATAATTAACGTTTTATTCTTGAAACGATATTATACAATTCTCCTACATCATTCCAATTTCTAGGTATATATCCATATGCAACAGCTTTATCTATCGCTTCTTCTATTTGATGATTAGTATGTACTTTACAATATATTGCTTCAAGATACCTATAAAAACACATTTTTCTTCCTTGGAAACGTTCCCCTGGATAATTGATATCTTCTTGAATTGCAATATAAAACATCAAATCGGTCAACACTTCAAATGAAAAACCATATTCAAATGCCGAGAGTAAAGATACATCAATATTAATATCACGACCTATTGTCGCAACATCCTCAATATACTGTTTCATATGCTTATAATTTTGCATAGTAGTTTTATTATATAGATCAGTCATAATCTCAACATGAGAAATAGGATGTTCACCATCTTCGTCTACTAAATATACACAATAATCACATTTAGCTCTAGTTGTCTTATATCCAGGATATCTTATTGCCAATTGAGAAGAATCTGCATAAGTCTCTAATACCTGATAATTACTTTTCAAATTATCCTTATTTTGTGTTAATTCTATTATAATACCATCGTGAGTGACATAATCAACAATTCTTTGTTGTTCATCAAAATATCCCATTGCTTTATCTCCTTAATAATTGCATATAATCACTTCTTCGCCAACTCTGTTAGATGCATCTGAATTAATCATACGCTTTACACTTACAACATCTATTTTATAGCCTTTGTTACCATACAGTTCATTTATCAAGTCTGTATTATGGTTTGTGAGCATACAGTAGCAACCTCTGGCTGTTAATTCATCGAAAAGATTTGCTAGTCGCTTATGACTTTCTATATCAAAACCCTCTTTTGTGTATGATTCAAAAGAGGTAGGATTCAATGGTGCATACGGGCTATCAATAAATACAAAATCGCCCTTCTTTGCATCCTTACAAGCCAGTTCAAAATCACCATCTATAATGGTTACTCCCTGCAAGTAATTTGAAGTAGCCATAATAACCTCTGCATCAACTGAAACCCTACGACTATTGTTGTATGGAACATTGAAAAGTCCCTTGCCATTTACACGATACAAGCCGTTAAAACAGTGCTTATTGATAAATACAAACAATGCAGCCAACTCCACATCAAACTCCGCTTTCATCAGCTTATCATTGTAATGCTCCCTAAGAGAATAATAATATTCTTTGCCGTCCTCCCACATTTCCTCATCCAGCTTCTTTACTGCCTTCAGAAATGCTTCCGGTGCATTACATATCTGCTTGTATGCATTTATCAGTGCTTTGTTTATATCATTTATCAGAGCATTTGCAGGTAGCAATTCGAATGTGACTGCACCGCCACCCACAAATGGCTCATAATAATTATTATACTTTTCAGGCATCCTCTCCTTTATCTGCGGAATTAACTGACGCTTACCGCCAGCCCATTTCACAAATGGAGCTACACTTGAATTACTCATTTTGATTCCTCTTCTCTATGTCCGCAAAAGGACAATCTTTTACATATCTATTATACTTGCAAACATACAAAATAACAACCACAAACTTTCACTCTTTGTGAATTAATTCACTTCTGAAATACAAATATGTACTCATGCGCCAGCAGGAGAAAATTATTCTTCTGCTTTTCCCAATAATCTGTAGAACGGCAATTATGTTGCTCTTTAATAATAATCTCTTTATTCGTAAATCCCGCCTGTAAAAAGCACTCCATCATACGAAATCCTAACGGAATAACCTTCCCATATTTTCTTACATCTCCTATCATCACTGCACACATTTTTCCCTCTTTCAACACACGATATGATTCCTCTGCCACCTTCTGCATTTCTGCCAAAAAATCTTCCACACCAATCAATGAAATATCCCCCTCTATCCCTTTGCTATATTTGATGATATTGGCATATGGCGGATGCGTACAGATAAAGTCAATACGACTGTCTTTGATAAAATGCAAATCTGTAGCATTTCCATTTCGTGTAAAGATTTTTGAATTAGTTTCACATTGGAATTGTAAATTCGTTTCAGAGATTGAAACAGATTGCGGATTGATGTCAACACCTACCGCATGACGATTGAGTAGCTTTGCCTCTACTAAGGTTGTTCCACTACCCATAAATTGATCTAAGACCCAATCACCGGGATTAGAATAACGAAGTATCAGATTTCTTGGTACATATGGTGACCAATTTCCTCGATACTTTCCTGAATGCGTTGCCCAACTGCCTCTGTCCGGAAACGACCAGACTGTCGTTGGTTCAAGCCTAAAATTATTTGGTTGTAAACTTATAAGACATTCCTCCTTCTTTTTTGTTGATTTTTACATTGTAACTCAATTTCATACAAAAATCCATAGCAGTTTTCTTTCACTATAAGTGAATTTGTCTACCATGCATCTCATGAGATAATATTCATAAATAGTGAAAGAGGTGTTGATATGCATTTCGAAAATGATATAGACCTATATCGTGTTATAGGTGCAAATATAAAATATTACAGAGAACAATCTAAATTAACACAGGTACAACTTGCTGAGCAAGCTAAAATCAGCATCAGCTATCTCTCCAAAATCGAAGCATCCGGATGTGATAAGAGTCTTTCTATATCGGTACTGAACCAAATTGCAAATGTACTTGGTGTTGAGATTAGTGAATTTTTTAAGGAGGTAAATGCAAATGTATTATGAAGATATGTTTTCAATCGTTGAAAAATTACCTTTTGATACCGAAGCTGAAGTATTCTCTTCAGACACAGAAAGAATTTACTTATTAAGACCTTCCGTATTACCAAGAAAATTTTCTTCCTATAACCCGGAAACAAATATACAAATCTGGTTAGAAGAACCAGGCAGAAAAGCCTTCAAGCCAAATCATCTCCGCATACTAATCGATTTAAAGTTAAGAATGCGCGAACATCCCAATCTAAAATATAAATTTCTTGAAGCTTTTGACAAAATATTTTATGGAGCCGACCCATTAATATCCATTGAGCCACTATTGTCATATAAATATACACAACACATAGGTTCATTAGAATCAACTGCAATATTAGCTCAGTTGTTTATTATTGAACAAGAATATGGTTTTACGGGTAGAACAAAATACAATCCACCATCTTTATATATCCAAGGTTGGATCCGTAATTTTATAGATTCAGATGCTGAAATTGATATTCTTTGCCGACGCATCTGTAGCTTTACACCTCCACCAGTAAAATACACCTGTTGTGACGATAAAAATCACAAAAACTATATGAATAACGCCGAACCACTTTGGTATTTATAAATACACATTAACGAAAGGATTATAGATATGAATTATGGAAAATCAATTCGTCTTTTTTTGGTAGAAGGCACAGCCGACGGGCGTTGGATGTGCGAACTGTCAAATTGGACAGGAAAAGCATATAAAATTCCAAGAAAATATGTAAAAAACAGCAATGACCGTCCTGAACTTACAAATACAGGTATTTACTTTTTATTCGGAAAATCTGATGATAGAGATACATATCGTGTTTACATAGGTGAAGCGGAAAACATTTACGAAAGACTAAACTCACATTTGAAAGAAAAAGATTTCTGGCACGAATGCGTCGTCTTTATTAGCAAAGATAACAATCTAAATAAAGCACATGCAAAATATCTCGAAAATAGGATGTATACGATTGCAAAAGAAGCTAATCGATATTTAATTGAAAATTCAAATATTCCTACACAATCTTCTCTTTCTGAAGCAGACAGAGCAGAAATGGAAGAATTTATACACAATGCAAAATTACTACTAAACACGCTTGGCCATAAATTCCTTGAAGCCACAGAACTCCCTTCTGATAGTAGTAGTGAAACAGACATCTTTTCATTTGAAGGTAGAGACTATAGTGCAACTGGTGCTACTACCTCTGATGGTTTTGTTGTCTTCCAAAACTCAATCATTTCAAAAAAAGCAAATTCTTCCTTAAGACAAAGCATTATTAATAAACGAAACGAATTAATAACACAAAAAATAATAGATGATAATTATACTTTTACTCAAGATTATACTTTTAGCAGTCCTTCCACAGCAGCAAGTATTATCTCAGGTTCAAGCACAAATGGTCAAATTTCTTGGAAAAATAAACAAGGTACTACATTAAAGGATTATGAATCTAAATAGATTAATAAGAAGAGGAAGGTGCACATCACCTTCCTCTCCCCACATCCATGACCTTCTCTCCAATCCACTCCATAAACTTCTCCAGCAGATTAATCCCGCCAATCACAAACTGTTTCATAAACTCATATGCCTTTTCCAGCTTGTCCTTTAGGCTACGATTTTCCTCCCGTAATATCTGATTCTGATACCTCAGCTCTATCACCTGCTCCTTCAGATAATCATCTCCATCGACCGCACCAAGCAGTTCCTTCTTAAGCCTTTCCGCCTCTTCCAGTTCAAATTCAGCCCGTTCAGTCTGTAATTTTGCGGTATCCGATATTATCATCCACTTGTCAGCCTCTTTTTGCGCCACCTCAATTTTCTTCTGTTTATCTGTGAGCTTATCTATATTCTCATAATATTCCAGCCGTAATTGTGAGTTCTTCAAGCGCAAATCCGCTGTTTCCGACTGTAATTTATGGTTCTCGGATATGGTATCATCTAGCTTCTTTTGAGCCTCAGACTGTTCTTTTCTAAAACTGTCTTGCTTACTTTCAATTTCCTTCTCCAAAGAATCAATCCGTTCCTCTTTTAATTCCAGAACAGCCTGTGCACCCTCTATCTCCTCCTCAAGTGCAGCCACTTCTTTTGCCCGCTCCTGCTTCTTATAATCCAATACGGATAAATGCGTATTGTGTGTATCTTTCTTCTTCCAATCAATTCCGTACCAGCTCATAATAAGAGCAATATCATCTTTCTCTGCCTCCGCCCACTGCTTCCATTCGGTATTGCCTTTTCCTTCACTTACAAATCCTCTGGTAGCAAGTGCCGCCTTAAGACTTGTCTTTGTCTCCAATCCTCTCTTGCAACAGGATACCCAAGGGATAAAATTCAGATGCAAATGTGGTGTTTCCTCATCCAGATGAATATAAGCACCAATCACATAAAGCTGTGGATTGCGAAGTTGAAACTTTTCACATAATCCTTCAGCACCCATGTTGCAACCTCAGCAGAATAACTGCCTACTCCGGTATCATCCTTGTTGCCTATCTGAACGATAACCTCATAAAATAATTTTTCCTGCTTGCTTCGGGAAATCTTATCATAATAACTTTTAATCTGCCTGTCCTTGCGTTTCTGTTTTGCATTGTATTCCTTAAGTGCCTTATCAAACAGTTTATGATATGCCTGTTTAATGTCCTCATGGATAAGAGTGATATTATTTGGAGTACGGCTGGCATCTACATTACCCGCTATAAATCTTCTTGTATTGTGTCCTATGGAACCTTCCCCATTCATAAAACTAATCGTTCTTTCCATTTTGAAAATCCTCCTCTTTTGGTATGTATACAGGCACCTCCTTCTTATCCGTAATGAGTGCCGGATACGGCACGAAACAGCAGATTTCCCTGGGAAGGTTTTGTTACTTTTGTCAAAAGTAACGCAAAAGCACTTTTGACAACTTCGCCATCAAAAATGCATGACCCAAAAGAATGGCAAGCCATTCTTTGCGGGTTTTGCGCTCCTCGCCGGAGAGACTGTACGGCTCTTCGAGACGGATAAAGCTCCCTTTCGGGAGCTTATGAGTCGCGGATACGCGACATATTGTTTACCAGCCACAGCTCCGATACATAACTACTCTTATCCCCTAATGAAAACAGTTCACCACATCATGAAGAACTACTTCTTCAGCTATCATTCTCGCCTGAGTTCGTAGCTGATACATTTCCACAAAAGAATTCACATGCTTTGGTTTATGTTTACGCAACCACTTATTTTCAATATCCTCCAACAATTCATAAGCTACTTCATTTACCTCGGTTGCTTTGTCATGTAATTCTCCAAATCGTACCAGGCTTCTATATCGCTGCGGATATTCCTTCTGTATGTAATCCATCCATATACGACTATATTTACCAACATCTTTACTGTTCTCCTCTCCACCTAATATAATCAACGGATAAAATATGCCGTCTTTTTCTATGTATTTCACACCTAATTTTTCAAATAATGTTTCTTCGCTCATAGCAGTCACTTCCTTTATACAAAAATATCTGTTATTCCTCATTTGGTACTGTAAGCTGTTTCATATCTGCCAATGTTCCCGACTGTTCCTTGAAACCTTCCAATATTTCCAGCATGGAACGGATGGGAGTAAGTAACTCCCCATCCATATCCGATGCCTTTTCAATCCTTTCAAGCTCACGCTCAATCCTTTGCAGGTTCTGCCGGAATTGCACCAACATCAACGGATTGCCTGTAGCAACCACCTTTTGATGAAGAACACTCTGGATTATATAATCCTGCTTAGTACGAAATCCGCTGAGCTTCACTCTGTTATTCAACTCCTCGTTTTCCTCTGGTGACATGCGGAATGCTATTGTAACATTCCGCCATCTTTTTTTATCATCTCTATTCTTTTCTGACATTGACTAACGCCTCCCTTTCCGTTTCCAATTGTGCTGCCATATCCGTCTGCACTGTTGGAAATAAATGTGCATAATGATATGTGATATCTACCGCATCATGTCCGACTCTTTCACCTATTGCCAATGCAGAAAATCCTAAATTGATTAACAATGAAATGTGCGAGTGTCGCAATCCATGAATCCGTATTCTCTTCACTCCTGCAAGCTTTGCACCTCTATCCATCTCGTGATGCAGATAACTTTTTGAAATAGTGAAAATTCTGTCATCATCCTTTATTCCATAAAGGCTGCTTATAAAATCCTCCATCTCTACAGCAAGAAAATCCGGCATGACAATGGTTCTGTTACTCTTTGGAGTTTTCGGGTCTGTAATCACATCTTTGCCTTCCAGTCTCTGATATGACTTGTTAATCCGGAGTGTTTTCTTTTCAAAATTAAAATCCGCTGGAGTCAAGGCAAGCAGCTCACCTTCACGAATACCTGTCCAATAAAGCATTTCAAATGCATAATAGGAAATAGGCTTATCTGCCACGCACTCCAAAAATGCCTGAAATTCCTCCTGTGTCCAGAACTCCATCTCCTTATTTTCTTCTTTCCCCATAGTTCCGGCTTTTCGTGCCACATTATCTTTCAGACCATACATATTTACCGCATGATTTAATATGGCACTGAGCTGATTATGAATTGTTTTCAGATAGGTAGGGGAGAATAACTCCCCATTATCTTTTTTCAGCTTCATAATCTCATTTTGCCACTGGATGACATCTGATGTCCGAATATCATCCAGTTTTCTTTTCCCGAAATAAGGCAGAATCTTTGTCTCAATAATGTGCTTCTTTGTCAGAAAAGTATTGCGTTTTATTCTTGGTTCTAAATCCGTCAGATAAATATCCACAAAACTTTTGAAGCTCATGCTGATACTCTGATCCTCTTTCAGTTTGAAATTCCGCTCCCATTCGAGGGCTTCACTCTTCTTGGCAAAGCCCCTCTTGGTTTTCTGTTTCCTTGCTCCGGTCAAATCCTTATAATATGTTCTCACCTCCCACATTCCGGTCTTATTATTCTTGATAACCGCCATCTATCCCACCTCCTTATTCGTAGATAACCCGTAGATTCGCTTCATAAAATACTGTGTACTGACACGCCCCTTTATTGTCACAAATCCATCAGCGTCAAGTTCTGCATTCAACCTTCGTATCAGTTTATAGGAATACGATAGTGATACTCCCAGCATTTCCATGACATCCTGTGCTGTCAAAAATCTCTTGTTCTCCATAAGCTAATGCCTCCTCTCTTTCGTTTTTTATTATTCAGTTCATTTCTGAACGGTTATGATGTGAATTATATTAACAGTTCGTTTTTGTACTGTCAATACTTTTTATCAAAAAACATTTCACTTTTGCACTGTTAGTGATATAATCTATACAGATGCATGATTTGTACCTCGTACCTTCGTGCATATCAAATCACTCATTACACAAATAAGGAGCAGTTAAAATGGGCGAGAAATTCACTAGCCGGGTAGGCTATTTGATTCGAAACTTCAGAATTGCATCTGATATGACGCAAAAAGAACTGGCAGAGAAATGTGGATTAAATGAATCTACTATCAGAAACTATGAACTCGGAAACCGATATCCGGACGAAACAACTTTATTAAATATTGCGAACAATCTGGGGGTCAGCTTCTACGCATTATCTGACCCTGATGTTGCAAATATTTTCAGCGCACTTCATGTTCTGTTTGACATCGAATGGGCATATGGATTACGACCTATTATGAAAGATGGTGAAGTATGTTTCAAATTTAAGGAGAGACTTCCAAGTGCTGGTCCTCGTCCACAAGAAGACCTTGATAGCTTCCGAAAAATGGTTGAGTATTGGGCACGTTTACGAGACAAGCTAGAGGATGGAGAAATATCAGAAACGGAATATTATCTCAAAGAAGTGAAGTATCCAATGAACCCAACAGACCCAAATAAAGAATACACTGGTTCGTTGAATCTTGATGATGACGACCAGCTACTGGTTCAGAATATGAATGAGGATGACGATGCAGAAGAAACTGCTGAATTGTTAAAAGACTTGTTTCCGGATTTCTCTTATGTGAAGAGGAAAAGGAAACCGAAGAAAGAATAATTTTATGAACGGGGGATAGCCATGAAAATCAAGAAGATACAGTTAGAAAATAACACTTTTTTCGGAAATATCACTTTCGATTTCACCAACGGTACAGGAGATGTTATGGATAACATAGTTCTTGCAGGCGAAAATGGATGTGGAAAAACACAACTATTAAATATACTATATGAATTTTCCGAATTATCAACAAGCGGTATTGTTAGTACAGAAAAAAGAGTTTTTACAATCTTATTATCAAATGAAGAAATTTCAAAAATAAATAGTATAACAACATTGTTAAGTCCTCCAATAGGTGAATTTGAAATAACACAAGATTTCACTGCTCAGCCTAACTATTGGAGTAGGATAAAAATTAGATATATGTCTAGCGAAGAAAATGGTGATATTTCTTTCAAAGACTTAGATGCATCAACTTTATTTTCAAATGCCAATGTAAAAAAACTATTCAAATCAGTTTTTTCAACAGTAGAAATTAATTATAATCCGCAAACCACATCATCTATAACTGCACAAGAAGTCGACCAAGAAATAGAAAGTAGTTTACGTAGTGGCAACAATTTAGGAACAGAAATACAACAACTATTTATTGACATTCATACTAATGATGCTAACGATTTGCAAAGTTGGGTAGATGAACACGATGGTATTGCCCCGCCACCCGAGGTCAAAAATGTACGGATTAATCGATTCAAAAGAGCATTTTCTACAGTATTTGACAATTTAAATTTTCATAGAATTATTACTGAAAATAATATCAAAAAGGCAATGTTCAAAAAATACGAACAAGAGGTAGATATTGCTTCTCTCAGTTCCGGCGAAAAGCAAATAGTCTTTAGGGGAGCATTCCTATTGCGCAATCAACAAAGTATAAAAGGTAATACCATTTTAATTGACGAACCAGAAATAAGCTTACACCCTAAATGGCAAACAAAAATTTTTGATTATTACAGAAAATTGTTTATGGACAATAATAACAAGCAAACTTCCCAGTTATTTATTGCCACCCATTCACAATATGTATTAGACTCGGCTCTTGCATGTATGGATAACACTTCCATTATTTTAATGAAAAGAACAAATAATAGAATGGAGATGAATGCTATATCAGCTCCTTTAGTTCTACCTTCCATCACTGCGGCTGAGTTGAATTATGTGGCTTTTGATATTGTATCAAACGACTACCACATTGAACTATATGGGTACTTACAACAAAAAGTTGCTCGTTCTCTTGGGCACCTCTCTTGTTCCGTTAAGGAATGTGATACCTACATTACTCAACAAAGCGAATATATTGTAACATTACACGAAAAGCCTTCATCTCACAACACTACAACATATTCATCATTAACAACCTACATCCGTAATGCAATAGACCATCCTGACCCTAACAGAGCTTTTACAGAAGATGAGCTCCGTTGTTCTATAGAATTACTAATAAAACTTTGTCATTAAACAAATTTCTAAAATTATTGTCATCTGATTGTCACTGGGCAAAAAACGAGCCAAGAAACGCCATAAATTCGGCATTTCTTGGCTCATGTACATCATTCAAACTCTATAGTCCCAGGCGGTTTGCTCGTCAAATCGTAGAATACTCGATTGACTCCTCTTACCTCGTTTATAATTCTGCTCATAACAGTCTGAAGCACCTCAAACGGTATCTGTGCAGACTCAGCGGTCATAAAGTCGATGGTGTTGACTGCGCGGAGTGCAACGGCATAATCATAGGTACGCTCATCGCCCATTACACCGACTGAGCGCATGTTGGTGAGAGCGGCAAAATACTGGTTAGGCATCCAGGAAGGAGCCGTGCCGTGTTCGCTTCTGTATGCCTCAACTGCCTTGTCAACCTCCTCGCGGTAGATTGCATCGGTGTCCTGAACGATGCGGACTTTCTCAGCGTTGACCTCACCGATAATTCGTATGCCAAGACCAGGACCAGGGAATGGCTGGCGGAATACAAGGCGCTCAGGGATACCAAGCTCGAGGCCGGCCTTGCGGACCTCATCCTTGAAAAGGTCGCGGAGCGGTTCAATAATCTCCTTGAAATCCACGAAATCAGGAAGACCGCCGACATTGTGGTGGGACTTGATTACCGCGGATTCGCCGCCAAGACCTGACTCAACAACATCCGGATAGATTGTTCCCTGTGCGAGGAAATCAACCGCACCGATTTTTTTTGCTTCCTCCTCAAATACACGGATGAATTCTTCGCCTATAATTTTACGCTTGCGCTCAGGCTCCGTAACGCCCGCAAGCTTGCTGTAGTATCTCTCCTGTGCATTAACTCTTATAAAATTAAGGTCGAACTGTCCGTTCGTGCCGAAAACAGCTTCAACCTCATCGCCCTCATTCTTACGGAGAAGACCGTGGTCTACGAATACACAGGTGAGCTGCTTTCCGATTGCTCTTGAAAGAAGACCGGCTGCAACGGAAGAATCAACACCGCCCGAAAGTGCAAGCAAAACCTTGCCATCGCCGACCTTGGTGCGGATTTCTTTGATTGTATTTTCAACGAAGGAGTCCATCTTCCAGTCTCCGCTACAACTGCATACGCCTTTGACGTAATTTTCCAGCATTCTGGTTCCTTCAAGAGTGTGAAGTACCTCAGGGTGGAACTGGATTGCGTAGAGATTCTTAGACTCATTCTGTGCAGCGGCAACAGGACAATCGGCAGTGTGCGCGACAATTCTGAAGCCCGGAGCAACCTTTGAAATATAGTCAAAGTGGCTCATCCAGCATGATGTTGCATTAGTATCACTCTTGTGGTCATCACATGTAATTCCGGCTGCATTTTCTGCCGGACTGCCAACACCCTTGAATAATGGTGAAGTTGTATCAACATAAACTTCTGTCTTGCCGTACTCGCGCACAGGTGCTTTTTCAACCTTACCGCCAAGAACGTGCATCATAAGCTGCGCACCGTAGCACAGACCAAGCACCGGAACAGCGAGATTAAAAAGCTCCTCAGTGCAGGTCGGAGCACCCGGTTCATAGCAGCTGTTAGGACCACCGGTAAGAATAATGCCCTTCGGATTCATGGCCTTAATCTTCGCGATATCCGTCTTGTATGAGTATATCTCACAGTATACATTACATTCTCTGACACGCCTTGCAACCAACTGGTTGTACTGACCGCCAAAGTCAATAACGACTACCATTTCTCTGCTCATGGTATATCCTCCTGTATTTTATAATAACTCTTCCAATGTCGAGTTAAAGCTTTATAACTTAACATTATTCTTATCATACAATAAATGAGGGGGATTAGCAAGGATTTTATAGCTGCTTTGGTGTGCCGGATTGACCAGGAAATGGAATGAGTATGTGGTAAAAGAGGATATTGCGGTTTTGGCAGGTGATTTGAAAGTCAAAGATATTCAATGCTTAAATTTTAATGTAATATGAACGAAGTTTCCTATTATATAAAAAAGCACATTCCCGCAGACAGTGCACATAATTTTATGCAACCGGCTGCCATTTTACAGGCCCTTTAGCTTTGCGTCACAGGCTTTTACCTGCCCTCTTTCTCACATACCATGAAATTAGCAATTTTCTTGTTGCTCCTTTATTTGTGTAGCTTTTCTGATACTCCTGATACCTGTTCCAGATTTTTCTGTATTGTACCAATCAATTCCTCAATAACTATTGGTTTGGTTAAGAATCCGTCCATACCGCATTCCAGTGCTTTCTTTCTGTCATCATCAAATGCATTTGCAGTCATGGCAAGAATGGTGATTCCGGCCAGTGCCGGATCATTCAGTGCGCGGATCTGTCTGGTAGCCTCATATCCATTCATTACCGGCATCTGCACATCCATCAGCACCAGATCATAATTACCCGGCTGCGAATTCTTAATTTTCTCCACCGCCTGTGCTCCATTTTCGGCAGTATCAACCAGAAATCCATATTCATTAAGAATCTCCACTGTAATTTCACTGTTCATTTCATTATCTTCCACAAGCAATATACATCTGCCTCTGAAATCCGAACATGCAGCCGGAAGCATTGTATCCTCTGCCCCTGCCTGCATCTGTCCGATAGCAGTCATCAAGGTATCCCTGATATCTGACATGAACATTGGTTTTGCACAAAAAGCAGTTACCCCGGCCGCTCTGGCTTCCACTTCGATATCTGACCAGTCATAAGCAGTCAGTATAATGATCGGTGTATCATCACCAAGGCCGCGAATCTGACGGGTGACTTCAATGCCATTCATATCCGGCAGACGCCAGTCGATGATATAAGCGTGGAATGCATCTCCCAATTCCGTAGACTGTCGTGCACGCAGAATCGCTTCCTTGCCGGAAAGTGTCCATTCTGAACGCATTCCAATCCTCACAAGCATTTTTGTCAAACTGTCACAGGTATTGAAATCATCATCTACAACCAGTGCCTTAAGACCTTCCAGTTCTGCGAGCTTCTCTGTATGGTGCTGCTCAGACTGAAGCCGAAATGGCAGACGGACAATGAATTCAGTACCTTTGCCCTGCTCTGTCTGAACCTCAATCGTTCCGCCCATCATATCCACAATATTCTTGGTAATGGCCATGCCAAGCCCTGTACCCTGAGTCCTGCTGACTGTGGAAGTGCGCTCTCTCTCAAAAGGAGAAAAAATCTTCTCTACAAATTCCGGACTCATTCCGATTCCGTTATCCTTTACCCGGATCTCGTACAGTTCAATGCCCTTTACCGTCCCCGGGAACTGCTTCAGCCGGACAGAAACCGTTCCTCCTGCGGGAGTAAACTTAACTGCATTTGACAAAAGATTCAGCAACACCTGATTCAGCCTTGTCTTATCACAATAAACATCCTCATTTGCCACCTCCATTGCATCCATATAAAGCTCCAGCTGCTTTGCATGGATCTGCCCACTGATGATGGTCTTCAGATCATGAAGTACATCCGACAGACTGACCTCCGTTTCTTCCAGATGGATTTTTCCACTCTCGATACGGCTCATATCCAATATATCATTAATCAGTGATAGCAGATGGCTGCTGGAGGAAAGGATCTTGCCCAGATAATCCCGGACTCTTTTCTGATCATCAATATAGCTTACCGCCAGTGTGGTAAACCCGATAATCGCATTCATTGGTGTCCGGATATCGTGAGACATATTGGAAAGGAAAGTACTCTTTGCCCTGTTTGCTGTCTCTGCAGAGCGTACTGCCTCAGAAAGTGCCTGATTCATTTTCCAGTCAGCAGTACGGTCCGACATAACCAGGATATATTTCTTCTTTCCGTTTAATTCACTTCCCATTGCAATATTATGAAACCAGCGTTTTTCCCCTGTTTTCAGATGAACATATTCAAAATCCCATTCTCTCTGTTCATGAACCCGGATTTCCTCCAGATAATTTTTCCCCGGGTCCCCCTGTTCCGCTATATGCAGTTTTCCCAGAATACTAATATCTTTACGAATCTGTTCTACCGTAATGCCCAGCAGTTTTTCCACATTCGGACTGACGTAATCTGCCTGGTATGTTTTTGCATCCAGCATCAGAAAAACATCATCCACATTCATTGATAGCTTTTGAAACAGCTCATCCCGGTACAGAATCTCCGTATCTTTTTTTCTGAGGTTTGTCCTGTTTTTTTGAATAACAAGGCTTATAAGGAATGCGGCAATACAGAAGACAACCGCGCTGACAAGAAGTATCGTACTGCGCTGCAGACTGTTCATACTGGCATTGACGATATCCGCCTGTACAAGTCCTAAGAACATCCAGTCCTGTATATCCGATTTTTCATAGACCAGATAGTAGCTCATTCCATCAAGATTTAAGAGCATCGCATCTGTACGTCCTGCCTTAAACTTCTCCGAAAGCTCATTGATCTCTTTTTCAGACATATCAGAATGTTCTCTCAGAACCCCAAAGAAATTATACACCTTCCCCCATGACGCAGAAGAGTGATTCACCACAACACGGCCATCCGGACGAACAACAAAGCTCTGGGCATTTTCATTGAAGGCAGAGATATCCAGTACCTTTACGATATCAGAGTTTTCATAGGCAATGGCAATCGCATCATATTCAAAGCCCTGATAAATTCCATGAGCCTTAGGAGTGGCAAAAACAAGCAGCTGGGGTTTTCCGGGAACTGCTGCATTCGCAATAACATCATTTCCCTGCCGTATCTCCTCTTCAATATTTTCCTGTAATCCAAGATACCCTGTTTTGCCTGTTACGGCCTTATAGTTCCCGTCAGCTGACAGAAAAAAGAACTCTACAAAGCCTGCATTTTCCTGCGCCTTCTTTATACAATCACGAATTTCATCTTCATCGGAGATATTCTGCAGATTCTCACCCCACATATGAAGATAAGTAAGATTCTTATCTGTCAGTTCCCTCAGCATGTTATCAGACTGATGAAAAACCTCCGCCAGATGAGAGACGCTCTCCTCATAAACAGTTTTCGATATAAATCCCAAATATTGGAAAACCAGCAAAGCAATGCACGCAAAAACAGCTATAAAAGCCGCTATCATAAATCGTTTTCTCATAACAGGTCTCTTTCTGTCTTTATTATGATTTTTATTATCCATTCTTCTACCCCTGCGTACTGCAGGTATTGCCTGCAGTACTGCCACCAATAAGAAGTTTGAACATTTTATTGTAAGCCGGACATTCGCAATCCGCTTTCGCTGCTTGCTCATGAACGCAGTTCGCATCCCCCTTACCCACCGCTTAGTGCTCTACACACTTGAAGCGGGGGATTGCTTATTCTGCGTTCAAACTTCTTACCTCAGAGTTATGTAATCTTCAGGCTCTGCAAGAACGGCATCACCACCTGAAACATATCCTGTCCAGGTATCTTTCACAGTGGTATCTTCTCCCTCAAACACAACGTCCGCATCTGCCGGATAAGCTTTCATGTGTTTTGGTATTGCAAGGCAGGTTACCGTGAAAATATCATTGTCCTGAACTTTTTTTCCATCTTTTGTAACTTTGCTCAATGTATAACCATCATCTGTTTCCTTGACTTCTACAGAAATACCGCTGAGCACTGGCAGCGAGCCACGGTTAAAGGGAATAAATCCTCCCTCATAGCCTTCTATAAAGTTTCTGACTGTCTCTTTCAGTTCCGCTCCGCTCATCGTGCTGCTGTACGCTGAAAGACTATTTGGCATGATCATGCTGCGCGCCATTTTTCCTGTATAGCCGGCTTTCAGCACGTTTCCCGTAAAGCTGTTTCCGGTTGCAATCAGCACATCCGTCCCATAAATGCCGCGCAGAGTGTTGGCCATAACCGAATATGCCTCATTCCCGCCGTTGCTGTGAAAATGGTTGGAATAAGACTTCGGTGAATCCAATATTACCTTCTCAGAAATGGATTTCTCCTCAAGAAGCTGAGCATTAAATGACTGATAAGCCTGCTCCGCATCATATTCTCCTGAAATCATTTTAGAGACCACATCCTTGGAAACAGCGAAAAAATCATTTGACGCAATGCGGATATACATATGGTTTTCTTCAATCACAGTTTTAACATCCTTCAGATATTCCGTAAGCTTAAGCTCTACATTCTGACTGTAGCTTAACAGATCCTGTCCATCACTGATAATCCGGTTCTGTGCATACTCTGAAAGCATTGTGTCCAGCACCTTCATTGCTTTCTTCCGGCGTGTCTCATCCTGCGTCAGGTCGTGATTTAAAGCCACCTGAAAATACGGCGTAGTCATAAGCCACTTTTCACCGTTCTCCTGAAAGAATGGAAGAAATGTTGTGTTAATCCCCTGATCCTGAAACATTTTCACACCGAATGAGCTTCCAAAGTACATGGCAAGCTTTCCGCTTTGATACATCTCAACTATATCATCATAATTCATGTCCAGATCATCCGGGCTCAGACCGGTATCCCGGATAAACTGCTCCATGCGTTCAAAAGCCTCCGGCCAGACGGTATCGTCCAGACCTTCTCTCTTTGTACTTTCCGGGTCACTGTAGGCAGTACGCCACCTGCGTCCAGCTGCAGAAGACAGCTCTGCTGCAGACAGACCCTGCAGTGTTTCCATACAGGTATAATCATAATAATAGTCTGCAGTAAACCCACGGATTCCTACCTTGTCAAATGCCTGACAGGCGGAAACAAAGCTATCATAATCTGTCGGAAGAGGGATATCATACTTTTCAAAAAGATCTTTATTAACCACAAAACCGTGTGCATCCGCACATACCGGAAGCCAGTTCACGCTTCCATCCTCATTCATAAAATTGCTGAGGTAGCTATCATAAACAGCACCTGCCGCATTGGTTGTGGAAAGATCCATCAGGCTGTCTTTGAGGGAATTCGCATCATGCAGTGAAAAGCGGCAGCAGGTTATAATATCCGGCAATCCACCATTTTCATCAAGAAACCTGTAGAAATCCAGATCATTATTCCCTACTACAAATTCAACATTGATATCCGGAAGCTGTTCCTGGATGTATGGTGCATATTTTTCATACAGGCTTGTGCTCCATAAATACACCGTAATCGTTTCTGCATCTTCTTTTTCCTCACTTTTGCCGCTGCAGCCTGACAAAAGCGATATAGCTGTGACCATCACCAGAAGCACCGGCAGAACTCTGTTCCATTTTTTCTTCATTACGAATCCTCCTCTGAGTCTCCTTTACATTTTCTATATTTCCTCTGGAATATGGCTCTTACTAATGTCATAAAAAACACCATCTCGCAGACAGTGAACCTCATTTCTGCTTACAGCTTTTTTATAATATAATACGTTATACACTCATACATTAAATTTGCATGTTTTGACCCCAACATCATGTAATTGCGCAGGTCAAAACACCTGTTCTGCCATCGCAATCATATTCTTTCCTGCATTCTCCGGTTGCATCACCTCGTCAGGCGTGGTTACTGTGCGGAGTATCGGGAAAATGCAAGCCTTTCGACCGGCTAATATCTGCTAAGTGCTTTTTCCCTTATTTTCAAGTATATCAATAAGCTGTAATATCGTCCCATTGAGGCTGTCATCAAGTCTCTCGACACATTCCACAACCAGTATGTCCGCCTGTCTGATATCATCCTCGATATCATGGATATTGTCGCGATGTGCTATGCTCACATGCGGGAAATCACGCTCAAGATACGGCATCATGTAGAGTCTGAAGGAGTCACCCACCATCACAAAATTGCTGTTGTTCTGCGCCGTGGAATCGGTTCTGTAGACAGCACTCTTTTCCGTATGAATGTGGTCTATAACTCCGTCCGTATTAAAAAGTTCAATCTCCGGCTTATAATCGGGTATATGGTCATAATCCCTCTCATAGTCCTTCCAGCTCAGCCCGGCCGTTATGACGAGTCCCCATATACAACTTCCCTCGGAATAATTCACACTGTCAGGCGACACATAATCAAGCCCCATGTCCTTATAAAGTGCCTGTGTTGCGATGAAGCTGCCATAATGATTCCAGTGTGTATCATACTTATAGTAGGTGCTCATGGTACTCTTTGCGGCACGCAGTTCGTCTATCGGATATATTATTTTCACAGAAGAATTCCGTTTTACATAATCGATAAATTCTGGCACTCTCTTATAGCTGTTCTCAATAGTGTATGTCGGCATATATTCAGAGTACACCTGTTCCTTGTTCGGTGCTATCATAAATTGGAGCTGCACTCCGCGGCTGTCACATATATTCTGTAATTTCTGCATAAGGCTCAGCTTGTCCTTCATCTGCTGTTCACTCATCAGATTACTTCCGCAATAATACGCTATGCTATTGTCATAATTGCAGAACATCCAGTCATCACGCCCAAATATGGTTCCGTTCATCTCTCGCGCCGGGAAATACGGAAGCTTATCTGAACTATCAGCACTACCATTATTTTCAGAGGTGCCGCCGGATTCATCCACACCACCGGCATTACTTGACATCTCTCCGGATTCATTTTTCCCATTTCCGGGCTTCTGTCCGCTGTTAGTATCATCCAGCGTTTCTCCGTCCGCATTGCCATTCCCGGAATCTCCAGATACACCAGACGAATATTCACTGTCTATGCCTCCGGAAATACTGCCATTTCCGTCTGATGTACTGTTTTCTCCATTTCCTACACCAGAATTTCCGCCGTTTTTATCATCCGCATTATTTTCTCCGATATTATCTTTTATGGTACTATTTTCTCCGACATTATCTCCTTGTGCATACCGCGTGCTATTTTCCGTATCGGTCTGACCTTCAGTTGAACTTTCGGTTCCGCTTACATCCGGCTTTGTGGCGGTATGCGTCATATCAGCAAGCGCAACAAGAACGGGCTGTACATTCATGGTGTACGCCCGTTCAAGCTTGGAATTGATTCGTCTGTTGATTGTTATAAGTGCACTGCGGTATGGTGCATGATCATTGTAGTAAGCTTCCAGCTCAGATGTTATGCTGCCAATGTCCGCACCATCAGGAAAAGCTGCAAGCTCCCTGTTCTCCCCAAGGTCATAGTCAAGCCTTTCCATTACCCGGGAATTATCGCCGCATACCAGCTTCAAAACAGTCCACGATACCTGCGGCAGAATGAGCACACAGAGAAACAAGGCAATGGAAATGCGCCTTATAATCTTTCTGCCCTTATTTCCTGAACCTCTTCCCTTCTCCATGTGACTCTCCTTATATACTTAATTATTTATCAGGCTTCGGACGTCAAAACATGCTATATATACCTAGCCAAAAGCAGCACGGATGCTGCTTTAGAAGCAATGCATACAAGGATGTATGCCGGCTTCGGTGGCGGACGCAAGAAACCTTTATCAGAGTTCTAAGAACATCCTGCTTCGGACAATGTAGCTGATATACATAAATATAATACGTTATCCACTCATAGATTAAATTGGCATGTTTTTCCACCCGAATCTTATTATGAAATTGCAAATATCACTGGTGATAGGTCTCAAGGAAATCTCCAAGTTTTCCGAATGCCTCCTCAAGCACTTCTACTCTAGGAAGATATACAATACGGAAATGGTCAGGCTCTTTCCAGTTGAAGCCTCCGCCATGAACTATGAGCACCCTCTTCTCCTTGAGGAAATCATACGCAAACTGCTCATCATTCTTGATATTGAACTTTTTAATATCAATCTTCGGAAATGAGTAGAATGCTGCCTTAGGCTTGACAACACTAAGTCCCGGAATGTCATTTACCGCCTTGTACATATACTCTCTCTGCTCATAGATACGTCCACCCGGAACAATGTAGTTCTTAACACTCTGATATCCGCCAAGTGCTGTCTGGACAATCGACTGTGCCGGAACATTAGAACAAAGGCGCATATTTGAAAGCATATTTATACCCTCAATGTAATCCTTCGCGGCATCCTTGTTACCGCTGAGTATCATCCATCCTACTCTGAATCCGGCTATCATATGTGATTTTGAGAGTCCGCTGAAGGTTACACAGAATACATCAGGTGCAAGCGAGGCTATTGAGATATGCTCTCCATCATCCATGACAAGTCTGTCATATATCTCATCGGAAAAAATAATGAGCTGGTTCTCTCTTGCAATCTGAACTATCTGCTCCAGAATCTCCTTCGGGTAAAGCGCACCTGTAGGGTTGTTCGGGTTTATTATAACGATTGCCTTTGTCTTTGAATTGACCTTCTTCTTGATATCGTCTATATCCGGGTTCCACTCCGACTGTTCATCGCACAGATAGTGAACAACCTTGCCGCCTGCAAGTGTTGCGGTTGCTGTCCAGAGCGGATAATCCGGTGAAGGTATTAAAATCTCATCGCCGTCATCCAAGAGTGCCTGCATGCTTAGGTTTATAAGCTCGCTGACTCCATTTCCTGTATAAATATCACCAATCTCAACATTCTGAATGTTTTTAAGCTGCGCATACTGCATGATTGCCTTTCGCGCTGAAAAAAGTCCCTTTGAATCCGAATATCCTTCACAATCCGTGAGCTGCTGTCTCATATCATAGACAACCTCCTCCGGTGCCCTGAAGCCAAAAGGTGCGGGATTCCCGATATTTAGCTTCAGAATGTGCATTCCGGCATCAGCCATACGGTTAGCTTCCTCAACTACAGGTCCTCTCACATCATATAATACATTATCAAGCTTAGTTGATTTTGAAAATTGTCTCATAACTCTATCTCCCATTTTTTCTGAATATACTATATTTGAACTTCCTGCATCACTCACTGTCCTTGTACTATCCGCCACATCCGTCTGCTCCTTTTTATGCTCCGAAGAAGCTGTATATGATGAGCCACTCCTATTTTCAGGAGCCGCAGCCTCTGTTTCTTCTCCGGCAAGCCAGCTCTCATCAACCTCAAGTGTCTTTGCGAGAACTCCCAGTATGTCCTTGCGCGGCTCGCTTTTTCCGCTTAGATACTGGCTCATGTGGCTCTTACCGATTCTGACATTATATTCACGGCCAATAGGCTCCGCAAGACGAATCACATCCACCTGCTTAAGCCCCTTGGCCTCCATCGCTTCTTTAAGTCTCTGTGCAATTCCTGCCATATTTCTCCTCATTTCCTGTATGCTTCTGCAATTTTGCCATGCCTGCCGTATAAAGCTAAAAGCTGTTCATGTTCAACGTGCAATATAATGTTGGGGTCAAAACATCACTTTAATTACTATATCATTTCATTTTGAACTTTTCAAGAGTTTTTTGAACTTTTAAATAATAAAAGTTCAAAAATCAATACAAGCATTATGTGCATATATCATACAGCAAATATTGAACTTCTATATTTGACACAGCTTCACGCTATTCCCATTTCAGCAAGCTTTTCTATAATATGTATTATCAGTTCAAAATCTCCTTCAACAGATATGTCCTGTTAAATGGAAATGAGAAATAATATCCGTCAACAAAATCCTCCGTAAGAGCAATCATCTGCTTTGCAAGTTCAATTCCAACAGCTTCGCCCTCCTTTTTGCTGCCCTTTTCAGGATATCTCTCTACAAGTTCATCCGGGACATTCACGCCCGCAATCTCATTTTTCATAAAGAGCGCGTTTTTCCTGCTTATGAGAGGCATGATACCACACAGTATCCTTGCGCCTGTCTCTTCCTTAATATACCTTAAGCGGTTAACGTCCTCCTCACAGAACACAGGCTGTGTCAAAAAGAAGTCTGCGCCTTCCGCCAGCTTCTTTTTGACGCGCCCAAGTTCAACCTCTATATTCTTTCTGCCCTGATTTATAGCACCGCCATAGCAGAGCGGGCTGTCGCAGAATACCTCCTCATTCATCTCCTTGGCTATCTTCATAAGCCCTACGGAGTCGAAATTGAACACGGACTTGACCGTCTCCCTTACCATTGACGGGAGCGGGTCGCCTGTGATTATCAGCATATTATATATATCGTTGATTCTTGAACCCATGAAAAGTGAGCGCATGGCCACCGCATTCTTGTCACGGCAGCATATATGCGGCATGACGGCTATGCCTGTCTCACGATGCACCTTATCCGCCATCAGCACCGAATCGATTCTGGTACGTCCCGAAGGTGAATCCGGGAATGTGAGTACATCCACCCCTGCTCCGATAAGTGAATGTGCGGATTCCAGCAGCTTCTCATCATTCGCATCAAACGGAGGCGCCAGCTCAACAGCTATAAGCTTCTTTTTCTTAAGCTCCCCATTCTCATCATACAAAAATCCCCTCTTCTTCACCTGCTCCGCTTCCGGTTCAGAAGCCGCCGTCGTCATTTTATCACACCTTGGCAGTCCGTTAAGCTTTTCACATACTTTCTGTATTGTCTCAGGTCTTGTTCCACAGCAGCCTCCGACTATATCTGCTCCCTTTTTCGCAATATCAAGCATTTTCCCGGCAAAATAAGCCGGTGCTCCTCCAAAATGCATCTGATTTCTCGTAAAATTCGGATATCCGGCATTCGGAAGCGCGATGAAGAACTTACCGCCAAAGCTGTCCAGACCATCCATGAGCTGTGCCATGTGTCCCGGACCCACACCGCAGTTAAGCCCTACCGCGTCCACAGGAAGCTTCGCGGCATCCGTTATGAGCCTTTTAGCACTGAGCCCTGCGGCACTATAGCCATATTGATTCACGCTGAAACATACACTTATAAAAATATCCTCCGCACTATCCCTTATATACCTGATTGCCGGAAGAAGCTCCTCATAGTCGGAAAAGGTCTCAAAGTGAACAGCATCAACTCCTGCCTCAAGCATATACGAGGCAAGGCGCGTATATTCGCTCTCATTTTCACTCTTTGAAAAGCCGGACATTTCGGGTATAGGTCCTATATCCCCGGCAAGATAGATTTTTTCCTCTACACTGCTCTGCCCTATTGCCTTGCGCGCAATACCGACTGCCGCATTCACATTTTCCCTGACCTTCTGCTCGTCATTTGACAAAAGACTGCTGTTGGAGGCATAGGTGTTGGTTCTTATATATCGCGCCCCCGCCTTTATATACTCCGTATGTATTTCCAGAACACGTTCCGGATGCATTGTATTTGCCGCCTCCGGCAGCTCATCATTGCCGTACTTTTCCGCATAATAGGTTCCGAATGCGCCGTCCGCTGCAAGTCTGTTATTTATAAGGTATCCGCGTAGGTTCATCTTTTTCTCCTGTCGTAACGCAGTCTGCGTTATTTCTATTTTTAATTTTAACACATTATATCCCCACGCACCATTTTCTGTCAATTTACAATACAATCACTGTTTTCCATAGCCCATGCAATCACCTACTATGATGATGTTTGGTGCAAAACATGCACTATAAACTCTCAACAGGGGACGGCAATGTGTATCTGGTGAGTGTTGACCAATTCGACACCTACAAGGTCACTCTGCCCGACATGATAAAGCACGATGAGCTGCCTGGGCTTACCGAAGCCGACAGCTTCACCGATGAGGAAGCCGCTCAGAAGGAGGAGCTAAGCATTACTCTCTACCTGGACAATGACGCTTTTCCTCAGACGACCATCAAGCTCTACAGGTATGATGGCAGCACATGTCTTGCCACCGTCGACGGCAAATCCGTTGCACTGGTTCCAAGAAGCCGGACGGTCAACCTTATTGAGGCTGTGAATGCGATTGTGCCTGGAAAATAAAAAAATGCCCCGAAGCCGGCACTTCGTGGCATTTTTTATCCTCAATCATATATGTCTGCAGCAATATTATATTGCAATTTAATCTTACTATCTATACCCAGCAATCCCCTCTCTAAGCCTCCTAAGTCCATCCTCAAGTCTCTCCCTAGGACATGCGATATTGAGCCTTAAGAACTTCTCTCCGGTGCGTCCATACTGCTCGCCGTCTGAGAGGTAAAGTCCTGTGCGCTCTCTTATGCTGTCGGCGAGTTCCTCTGAGTTATCGCACACCGCCGAGCAGTCGAGCCACAGAAGATAGGTTGCCTCTGAATATATGAGCTTTACCTGCGGAAGCTCCTTTTCTATAAACCCGGTCACTATCTGCTTGTTCTCGTAGATATATTCCCTGAGTGCGTCAAGCCATTCTCCGCCGTTTCTAAAGGCTGCAACCGCCGCCCATATTGCAAACGCATTAGGCTCCGCAACCTCGTCGGTGTTAAGCCCGCGGTTCACCTTGTGGCGCAGAAATGGGTCCGGCACAATAGCCGCTGCCGTCTGTAAGCCCGCCATGTTGAATGCCTTGGTCGGTGCCACACAGGTAATGCTTATTTCACGGCAGGTGTCGGAGGCGGAGGCAAACGGAATGTACTCCTTGTCCGGGTCTGTTATATCACAATGTATCTCATCAGACACTACTATGACATGGTGCTTCCTTGCAAGCTCACCGACATGCGCAAGTGTCTCTCTGTCCCATATCTTTCCGACCGGGTTGTGAGGATTGCAGAAAATCATCATCGTGGTCTGAGGCTGTGACATAGCTTTCTCAAGCTTATCAAAATCAATCGAATATTCACCATTCTCATAGCTTAACGGGCACTGCAATACATTTCGCCCATTATTCACTATGGAATTGAAGAAAATATTGTACACCGGTGTCTGAATCAGCACATTTTCACCCGGTGTTGTGAGCTTTCTGACAACACTTGAGAGAATCGGAACAACACCTGTTGAGAATATCAGCCAGTCCTTCTCAATATGGAAGTGATGTCTATTCTCCCACCACTCACAGTATGCCTCATTCCACTCATCCGGTATTATGGAATAGCCGAACACTCCATGCTCAACTCTCTTTTGGAGAGCCTCAATGATTGCCGGAGCAGTCTTAAAATCCATGTCCGCAACCCACATCGGAAGCTCATTGTCCCTGACATCCCACTTAAGCGAATGTGTGCCACGCCTGTCGACAGGTGTATCAAACAGCTTTCTGTATTCATCCTTCATGCCTGCTCAACCTCTTTTCTTAATCATATTATTAGGTAATTGTGAAGCTTCCTACCACGCAATCTCATCCGTCTTATTCCTGATATCGCCGCAGACAAGCTTGGTCTTTCCCTCATCAATATAATCCTTCTGTATAATGAGAGTATCAATGTAATCCGCCTTGATTGTTCCCGATGATGGATTCAGAACGCTTGTTATACCGCTTGTTATCTCAGCGTCCACGCTTGAATATTCGAATGCAAGTGTTGTGTTGATGAGCTTGCAGTTCTTCATCACAAGATTGTCGATATAGCACATGCCCTGAAGACTCTCGATTGTGCAGTTGATAAGCGTGAGGTTCTTCGCATTCCAGCCAAGATACTCTCCTGATATGAAGGAATCATATACAGTCACATTCTCCGTATTCCAGAAAGCATCCTTAGAGAGGAGCTTAGAGTTGCGAAGCTCCATGTTCTTTGTTCCGTCGAATGAGTAATTTCCGACAAGCGTGAAATTGTCTGCCTTGATATTGTTGGTGTTGAAGGCAAAATAATCTCCCTTCGCAAACACATTCTCCATCGTCACATTGTTGCAGTTCCACAATGTCTCGGCTGCATTCGGGAAGGACACATTCTTAAGTGTTACCCCATCTGCCTTTCTTATATTCTTAGGAGCCTCAATGACCGTATCCTCAATGCTCACATTGTCTGTGTACCATATTCCGGCTCTCGCCATGTCAAAAAGTGTACAATTTTTGAGGCTGACATCCTTACAGTACCATAAAGGATACTTATATCTGAAAAGTGTGGTATCTATATCAAGCTTCCTGCACTCCTTGAGCGGTGACTCGCCCACATCGAACACTGAATCACTAATCTTGGCATCGATTGTGTGAAAAAGTGCTCTCTCCTCTGTAAATGTCTGCTGTGTAAATTCCTGCATTTTTATTCCTCCCTAATGCACATTTGTAATAATCATCTGTAGATAGCTGCAAATTTATGCAAAAGCTATCCATCGTTTTATATATAGCTGATTGTTTAACCTTGTTTATCTGCAATCCGTGTCACGCAATCACCCAATATATGTTATTCTAAAAAAATTCTGTTCTAATGCCTCACGGCACAGTTTTTTATTATAATTCATAAACCTGACTTTAGGTCAAGCATTATTTTCAACAAATCCACCTTCAGAGCACATCATTTTACACTGACAGCCTCCCAAATTCTCGCTATAGTCTCCTCTATCCTCTCAGCATACACACCGCAGTAATTGATTACAAGCGTATGTGTGTCCTCATGCGGCTCAGGCATATACGCAGATGTGCACGCCACATTTATATCCTTTTTTATGATTCTGTCGACAAGCTCCGTGTCCGACAGCGGCGTGTCAAGCTCAAGAAGAAAATACGTGCCTGAGCTGATTTCATGTATCCTTGATATCCCCATAAGCGGTGATTTTCTTACAGCATCCATAAGCATGCTTCTCTGGGATTTAAAATAATTTCTCATATGATTTATATGCCGCTCAAAGTATCCCTCTGAAATAAATTTTGCCAGCGCATACTGCTCCATGCTGGGAACTGTCCCCGAATAGAAGCTAAGCCCGTTTCCGTACCGCATTGCAAGCTCATAGGGCAGTACCATATAGCTTATGCGAAGCGATGGTATAAGTGTCTTTGAAAATGTGTTAAAATAGATTACTCTTCCATTTCCATCCATGCTGTAAAGCGTCGGTGCCTGCCTTCCCTGATACCAGAACTCACTGTCATAGTCATCCTCGATTATATAATGGTCCTTACCATCAGCCCACTCAAGAAGCTCTGTTCTCCTTTTTACCGGCATGACCGTTCCGATTGGGAAATGCTGTGCCGGCGTTACATGAACCACATTGCACCCACTGTCATGCAGGTCTTTCATATCGACACCGTATTCATCCCTTGAGACGGATTTCCATCTGGCATGGTACATGTCATATAGTCCCGTTATCTTCCGGCTTCCGACATTCTCAACCGCCCACACAGCCTCAGGCAGGAGGCTGAAAAGCCTGCCGTACATGCTCTCAGTCCCGGAGCATATTATAATCTGCGCCGGCAGCACCTGCATTCCACGAAATTCATGCAGAAAACCCGCAAGCGCCAGTCTGAGCTCATACACTCCATTATACGGAACCGTCTTTAACAGCTGCTCCGGTCTTTCGGACAGGGTATCACGAAGCAGCTTCGCCCATGTTGAGAACGGAAATCTGTTTCTTCTTATTCTGTTGGACTTCAAATCCGCAAAATAGGCATACTCAAATTCCTCCTCCGGCTTCGGCTTTATAAGGCAGCTAGCCGACGGCGCGGAACCTATATCATTGACAAAATACCCCTTCTTCTCAAAGCTCGTGATATAACCCTCTAAAAGAAGCTGTGCGTAGGCATTCTCGACCGTGATGACACTGACATCAAGGTGCTTCGCAAGGCTCCTCTTAGACGGAAGCTTCTCACCTACAGGTATTCTTCCCGAAAGTATATCATTTTTAATGCACCTATACAGATAATCATATAAGGACAGCTCCTGCCTGTCCTCCATATTGTATGTGAGCATTCATTCTCCTCCGTTATGTGTATTATCTATCATGCTTCGCAGTCCATAATAATATGATAAATAATAGAATATAGTTTGACCCTGACACTATTTTATTGTAAAATGAATGGAATAAAATACATGTGAGGTGCAGTATGTCTGTTTCAGATACATCCAAAATTAAAGTTATAGGCGTTGCCGGCGGCAGTGCGTCCGGTAAAACCACAATTGTCAACATAATCCGTGAGCACTTCGGTGACAACCTTGCCGTTCTAAGCCATGACAGCTATTATAAGGCCCACAACGAACTCAACTATGAGGAACGCTCCAGGCTCAACTATGACCACCCTGACTCCTTTGAGACCGATATGATGGTAGAACATGTGCGCATGCTCAAAAAAGGCATACCTGTGGAGGTTCCCATTTATGATTACTCCATCCACAACAGAAGCCAGGCTACAACTCTCGTTGAACCTAAGAAGGTTGTCATTGTTGAGGGCATACTTATTCTTGAGAATAAGGAGCTTCGCGATGAGATGGATTTAAAAATATTCGTGGACACCGATGCCGACGAGCGTCTCATGCGCCGTATCAAGCGTGATACTGTAGAGCGTGCGCGTACGGTTGAATCGATACTTTCACAGTACCAGGACACTGTAAAGCCAATGCATGAGGCTTACATAGAGCCGTCCAAGAAATACGCAGATATCATAATTCCGCGCGGTGGACAGAACACCTCCGCCATTGAGCTTTTACTCAGCCACATTGACTCACTCTTAAAAATTGACTGATTTATAAGAACAATTTTTGCCGGGCTGATGAAAACGCAAGGCACTATTAATACAATGCATTTATCACTGCAATGCTGTTATTACCGCAATACATTTATTATCACAATATAATTACTATCGCAATGCACTTATTACCATAACGCAGTCATTACCTCAATGCAGCTTTAAATATTTATCCAGCAAATATTTAAAGCTGCATTTTTTACATTAAAATTACTTTTCCAAAATTGCTTTTCAGCCGGCATGCCCTGCTTCTTTAGCTCATTTTCCTCTAAGCGATGACTATTCCGGATAGACAAGTCTTTCAGGACAGATGTTGTCAAGCACCTCTGCCTTGAACTTGCGCGCATAGGTCTTTGCCTCCATGACATTGTTGTCAAGATAATTACCGCAGTCCCTAGGTGAATATCCCGGTATATCACATTCCTTGTCCGATGAATTGATAATGAAATCAATCATCTCACCTATAACTCCGACAATATCCTTAGACTCAAGGTCGCCGGCAAAAATCACATAGAAGCCCGTTCTGCACCCCATCGGTCCAAAGTAAATTGTTCTATCCTTCCACTCCTCGTTGTTTCTTAGGAATGTTGCGCCAAGGTGCTCAATTGTGTGAATACCCGCCGTATCCATCACCGGCTCTACATTCGGCCTTGTAAACCTTAAGTCGAAGGTTGTAATAACATTATCTCCGATTCTGTCCCTTCTTGACACATAGATACCAGTGAGAAGGTCAATATGATTTACCGTAAAGCTTGCAATTTTATTCATAAACTATAACTTCCTTTCATTTATTTTGCACCTTTTAACTGTACCACATTTCTTTTGATTTTTAAAGGCTGTTGTGTTATATTCATTATGATAAGCCTGCACATACAATATGCCTTGTACAGTGTAAGGCTGCTGTCAGAATTCATCGTGCCGCGCGCACAGAAATGGTTTTTTATGGAATGTAAAACACAGCTCAAATCAAACATAACCGGCGAACAGCTGCTCACCCTCTCAATGGACATGGGCGAGAAAATGATAATCTGCGGTGCTGAGGCCAACCGCGTTGAGGATACAATAAGACGAATTTGTTTAGCCTATGGCTGTACCAAGGTTGATGTTTTCTCCATAACCTCGTACCTGTCAACCACCATCAGGCTTCCCGATGGCACACATGATACGCAGACAAGGCGTATTCACTCCTACAGTAACAATCTTGACAAGCTTGAATACCTGAATGCAATATCAAGACATATCTGTAATAACACTCCCGCATATAATAATATAGAGACGGAGATTGCCGATATCAAAAAAGACCGCAATTTCCCATGGTACATGTCAATATCCGGATATATACTGTCAAGCATTGCCTTTGCCGTATTTTTCGGAGGTTCCATCCGCGACGGACTGATAGCCGGACTGCTATCCACCATCGCATATATCATGGATCTGAAGATACGTCCTCTGGGAATAAATATGTTGATGTACAATTTTTTCTGTACATTCCTGCTAGGTGTACTGGCACGTTTCATCGGGCTTACGGGATTCATCGACAATCTGGACAAGGTTTTCATCGGGCTTGTAATGCTCTATATACCTGGAACCCAGATGACCAACTCCATCCGCGACATACTTTGCGGAGATATTATGTCCGGGCTTTTAAGGCTTATTGAGGCGGTCATGCTCGCTATTGCGATTGCACTCGGCTTCGCCACATCGATTATGGGACTCAACCTGTTTTTTCATTAAAATATTGTTTTTATGGCAGATGTAAAATCGCCTCCGCGAATTTTTCACCACCTCTTCGCGGTAAATCGCAGGAAATGAGGATTATTATGATACAGAAATACATTATTCAGGTAATTGCCGCCGGACTCGGAGCCGGTGGCTACTCAATACTTTTTAATATAAGACGCGACAAGCTGGTGTTTGCCTCCGCCGGAGGTTCATTTGCATGGATAATCTACATCCTTGCCTCACAGTTTACACCTAATGCATTCGTGACAAATATGCTCGCCGCCTCCTTCGCAACTCTCTATTCGGAGATACTTGCCCGTATCAAGAAAGCACCGACAACAGTTTTCCTGATTCCATCCATCATGCCCATGATTCCGGGAGGTGGTCTGTTCTATACCATGTCTGCGGTCATCAGCAATGACACCGTACTCTTTGAAAAATATTTTGTAACCACAATAGAGACAGCACTTGGCATCAGTATCGGTATTATGTTCATGTCACTCATTGGGGTTAAGCTTGTGAAGAAGGGGATTTCCAAGCTGTAAAGGTGGGCTTCGCAATCACCTTAAACGATTCAGGGGTCAAAGCATACCCCTTTTAGCTATGAGTGTATAACGTATTATATTTATGCATATCAGCTCCGTTGTCCGAAGCAAGATGTTCTAAGAACTCTGGCAAAGGTTTTCTATACGTTCGCCACCGAAGCAAGCATACATCCTTGTATGCATTGCTTCTAAAGCAGCATCCATGCTGCTTTTGGCTAGGGACTTAGCAGAGCTCTAAGAACATCTAAGCTTCTCCCAAAGTCGTGATATGCATAAATATAATACGTTATACACGCCAAGTTTATAGAATATGTTTTGACACCGGAATCCTTATATAAACTTTAATTTTGGAGGGGAAGATAGTGAGTGAAATTGATTTATCTGAAAAATTAAAACAGCTTGAGGCTGAGGTCGATGATGAGATAAGGGTACAGAATGAAACCAGACAGAAAATCTGGAAGGAGATGACCGGACATGAGGATACTGCTGCCGTAGAAGCTGTCAATAATTCTGCCGGCACAGCGGCTGCTCCCATATCGAAGTATGATTCTGCAAATCCGTCCGGCTCTGCGGCTTCCACTGCCAGCCGCAGGATTACACTTGAGGACATAAACGCTCCTGTAATCACAAAGGATGATTTCTCATCAGGTGAAAGATGGGCCCTTACCCTCGCCGGAGGCGGTGGCAAAGGTGCGTATGAAATCGGCGTGTGGCAGGCACTTCGTGAGATAGGTCTTGAGAAGAATCTAATTGCTGTTTCCGGCTCATCATCCGGTGCTCTCAATGCCGCACTTATATCACTTAATGAATTTGACAAGGCTAAGACTATATGGTCATCCATCATGCCAAAGCAGTTTCTTGATATCAACTATGACACAATAATAGGTCCACTCAATACGTTGGTGAAACGCACACTCACAGCCGGTCTATGCTCACGCGATGGGCTTATAGATATTATTGACAAGTACCTTAATCTCGAACAGCTCGCCGGTGCGCGTATTCCGGCATACGTGAGCATTTCAAGATACAGTTCAGACTGCATTGACTGTCTCAGTGAGAAGCCGCAGGTCGAATACATCAGCCTCAGTGAGGTATCGCCTGACGATGCAAGACAGTTCCTTCTCGCCTCATCGGCTATGCCATACATCTATCCGCCTGAGATTATCCACGGAAATGTATACCGCGATGGCGGTCTTGCGGACAATGTTCCTATATATCCTATGACCTCTGTAGGAGCGGATAATCTCATCGTTGTGAAGCTTGAACCGGATGACAAGGTCGACACTTCCCTATACTCTAAGTTCAAGGAGGTGGTTGAGATTATTCCAAGCCGTGAAATCGGTGATTTATTCGACGGAACACTCGAATTTACCAGCCGCAATGTCATGTTCAGAATGCTGCTTGGATACTATGACACGCTCCGTACCTTCGGCCTGAGAATGTACCGCCTTAATGGTATACCATTAGATTATGCCGAAAAAAAGCGCCGTGAGGACGCAGATTACGATAAGATTATATCGACCCTCCGCCGCAATAACACGGTCAACAGAATGGACGACACGATAAATAAGCTCAAGGGAATTTTAAACTGATTTTTCTATATGATGATTGGACAAAAAAACTAACATTTGTAAATTGCATTAATTGTGTGATAATATGTTGGGGTCAAAACATGCCAACTTAATTTACGAGTGTATAACGTATTATATTTATGCATATCAGCTCCGTTGTACGAAGCAAGATGTTCTAAGAACTCTGATATAGGCTTTCTATACGTCCGCCACCGAAGCAAGCATACATCCTTGTATGCATTGCTTCTGAACCGGCATCCGTGCCGGTTCTGGCTAGTGTGTGAACAGAGTTCTAAGAACATCTAAGCTTCTTCCAAAAGTCGTGATATGCATAAATATAATACGTTATACATGCTAAGTTTATAGCACATGTTTTGACCCCAGCATCATATGTTTCGGATGTCAAAGCATGTCCTATACACTTAGAGCTTAAAATGAACATGTTTTGATACCCGGATCTTACATGCAAAAAGGTACGAACAGTGAAGTGAGGTGACCCCTCAAAGCTTCATTCTGTTCGTACCTTTTACTTTTATCTACTTTATTACCTCAATTTATTTTTTCCCATCTTTACTCACTTCTGAGTGCCACAACCGGATCCTTCTTAGCCGCCATCTTAGCAGGGATAAGTCCCGCGATAAACGTGAGTGCCATGCTTATAAGCACAAGGACAAGTGCTGCCAGCCATGGAAGCCCGGCAACATTCGATATGCCGGATAGATTCTTAATTATGGCATTTATCGGAATAATCAGCAGCATGGTCACGATAATTCCCATAGCTCCCGACACGAAACCGACTATAAGCGTCTCCGCATTGAATACCATGGAGATATCGTGCTTGGAAGCACCTATACTTCTTAAGATACCTATTTCCTTCGTTCTCTCGAGAACCGAAATGTATGTGATAATACCAATCATTATCGAGGAAACCACGAGCGATATCGCAACAAACGCGATGAGCACATAGGAAATTGCATTTATTATGGTGCTTATCGAGGACATCATAAGTCCGATATAATCTGTATAATTGATTACCGCTTCCTCTCTGCCCTCAGCACGGACAGCATCGTTGTACTCTGATATCTTATCGGATATCATATCCTTTGAGGCAAAGTCCACAGGATAAATCATAATGGAGCTTGGCTTTTCAAGGTCAGCCACACCAAATGCCTCCATATTGCCATCATAGGTTGCAGATGAGGTTGCCGGCTGCATGTAGGATGCCATGAGCGTATCAAGCTCCTCCTGTGACAGCGAAGCAAGATATGCCTGCTGCTCAGGTGTAAGTGTCGTAATGTCGAAGGTGTTCTCCATCTCGACCTCCTCACCATCCTTGGTAAAAGGCAATCCTGTGATTACATCCGTCTCAGGAGCTGCTGCCTGCTTCTTGACAATATCCGACGCATTAATCTGATTGATTACATACTCCATAAGCGCACTCGTATAGCCCACAGAACCGCTCACAGCACCTGTCACAGCATCCGGATCCGGTCTTAAAATACCCACAACCTGAAGCTGGATTCCGTCTGCAATGGCAGCCCTGTAGCTGTCCTCATCATCGCGCACATCGGTATAGCTGTCATTTTCCTCATTGTAGCTGTAGAAATCAGTATTTACAATGAGACGATATCTCAAATCAAGAATATCCTCATAGGTATACTCTGTCTTATAGCTTACAACCTCCTCGCCCTTTGCCAGGCGTGTCATTGTATCAGCCACTTCATTCTGATCCTTAAGCCCAAGTGCATACAGCGCATAATCGCTGATTTCATTATTTTCGTCAACAATCAGAACAATCTCATTGTAAGCGTCCGGCCATCTTCCAGCAATCACATCGTACTGTGACTCAAGGAGGGTCCTGTTACCGATAAGCTCGCTCCACACATCCCATGAGCCTCCGCCCATCATAGACGAACTCATCATTGAAGAACCTGACATTCCCGAAAGCTGTCCCATCCCTATGGTGTCAAGCACCGTACTTGGATTTACCCGGACTATTCCGTCTGAGGTGTCCTCCTTATATATATTCAGTGTGGTTGAATAGCCATACTGAATATCGCTCACAAGCTCATCAAAGCCGTTACTCCCGTCCTCGATGAATTTCTTAAAATCTGCAAGATTATTCACCTGAACCTGTGACATCATGGAATTTAACATCTCGCTTATAATGTTGTTGGAGTAGATTTTTCCGTCCTCCTTCTCGGACGCTTCACCGACATGCTGCCCCATAAATGCACTCATCATGCTCGAATAATCAACCTGCTCCTCCTCAATGGCTATTGGATATGAGGAAAGCGTATCCTCCTCAACCCTCTTTATATAGCTCTGGAAACCACTCGAAAGTGCAAGAATAAGTGCAATTCCTATGATACCGATACTGCCTGCAAACGCAGTAAGCAGCGTTCTTCCCTTCTTGGTCATAAGGTTATTGGCACTGAGGGACAATGCCGTCAAAAATGACATGGATGTGCCTTTCTTTTTCTTTACCCTCTTAGCCTTGTTATTCTCCGTAACCCTGCTGTCCGTCGGCTCATACGGCATGGTATCATCCGTAACCTTGCCATCTAAAAGCCTTACAATTCGTGATGAATATTTCTCTGCAAGCTCCGGATTATGGGTTACCATAATAATAAGCCTGTCCTTGGATATCTCCTTTAACAGCTCCATAATCTGGATACTCGTGGCTGAATCGAGTGCGCCTGTCGGCTCATCGGCAAGCAGTATGTCCGGATTGTTCACAAGCGCTCTCGCTATGGCAACTCTCTGCATCTGTCCGCCGGACATCTGGTTAGGCTTCTTATGTATCTGGTCGCCGAGACCGACCTTCTCAAGCACCTCAACGGCTCTTTTTCTTCTCTCCGCCTTAGAAACACCTGAGAGCGTCAGCGCAAGCTCTACATTGGACAGAACTGACTGGTGCGGTATAAGATTATAACTCTGGAACACGAAGCCTATTGTGTGATTACGGTAGGTATCCCAGTCGGAATCCTTATACTTCGTGGTAGACCTTCCGTTAATTATAAGGTCGCCGCTTGTGTACTGGTCAAGACCTCCTATGATATTTAACAGCGTTGTCTTTCCACAGCCGGACTGTCCGAGAATCGACACGAACTCGCTGTCCCTGAAGGTGATGTCAATTCCCTTTAGTGCCTGCACGGTGGTGTCGCCGCTCACGTAGTCCTTGACAATGTTTTTTAACTGAAGCATTCTTCTCTCCATTTCCGCAGACAATATTTTGAGTTAAAAATCAGGGCTTTTCTATAAAGCCACTTTATGATATCTGCTGCACAATCAGCTCAGATTCTATCTGCTCTTTTACTCTGCCTGGTTACATAATGATAGCAAGAAGCCGTCTGCCCTGTGTAAAGGCAAACAGCTTTTCCTTATTTAACGTAACATACGCTGAAAAATATACACTTCATCACCCATTAAGTCAAATTAACTTTTTATAAATTTCCGGTCTCCTGTCCCTGAAAAGCCCCCAGCTGTCGCGCATATCGCGCACTGCATCGAGATCCGACTGTCCGTATACAATCTCCTCCTTATCCCTCGACGCCTGGCAGACAAGCTCACCTGTCTCATCCGTGACAAAGGACGACCCATAAAAAAGCAGTTCTGATTTCTGACCGCCGTTGTCCTTAGACGGTGCCACGCTCTCAAGCCCGTATCTGTTCGCGGCGACCACGGGCACGATATTGCAGGCGGCATGTCCCTGCATGCAGCGTCTCCAATGCGGCATGCTGTCACAGTCAAGTATCGGCTCGCTGCCTATAGCTGTCGGATAAAATAATAGCTCCGCCCCCTGTACTGCCATTCCCCTCGCAGTCTCCGGAAACCACTGGTCCCAGCATATCCCGACGCCAATTCTCGCGTATTTCGTATCCCACACCTTAAAGCCGGTATCTCCCGGTGTGAAATAGAACTTTTCCTGATAGTAATGGTCATCCGGAATATGTGTCTTTCTGTATACACCAAGTACGCTTCCGTCCGCATCTATCACGGCAACGGAATTATAGTACACATTTATATCCCTCTCATAAAAGCTTATCGGCAGCACAACCGCAAGCTCCTTTGCCACCTTCTGAAAATGCAGGACGGCATCATTCTCCATAAGAGGCTTGGCAAGCTTATATGACTCGTAATTTCTCTCCTGACAAAAATACCAATTCTCAAAAAGCTCCGGAAGCAGGATAATCTGCGCTCCGTTCGCCGCAGCCTCCCTCACAAGGCGCTCCGCCTTCTCAATATTTTCCTGCACACTTCCGGTGCAGGACATCTGTATTCCTGCGTATTTTACGCTTCTCATATTTCTCCTTTCTTCACTGCAGGGTGCTCTTCCTCTGCTGTCTGCATTACATTCATGTTTCTGCGTGCCACAATGTCAAAAATTCTCATGCAGGCAAACTTGCATCGGACTTCTTACCCTTTGCCACTGATATCATAATATTACACCCTCTTATAAATAATCGGTTCATCATATCCGAAAGTTCTCTTTCCGTTAACCTCCATGCTTTCAGATACCTCCAGACAACTCTCGGAAAATCTTTCCCAAAGCTTGAAGGTCATGACCGGCGAGAAGCTGCTTATGCTGCCTCCCTCCCAGCTTCCGGCTCGTTCATGGTAAAGTGCCGGGGTAAACTTTTCAGATTTTTTCAATTCAGCGTAATCAACATTTCTCATAGAGGCATATGAAAATGTCCCTTTGTCTTCACCTTCCGGAATTTCATAGGAGGAAAGAAGTATCCCATCCTCAGTCTCCGTAATAAGGAAAAGATGTGGTGATGCATGACGTTTTCCATTGGTTTCATAATAACTTTCTTCAACAACAAATTTCCCATTGAAATCCTCAGGAAGATTTTTTATTTTGTCATTACAGACGGTATTTACATGCTCCGCATAAGGATATATTTTCCCCGCCGCCTGCATCATCCCAAACTGTTCCTTATTATCAAAATGTCCCGTCATCATGTCAACAAATTTATCAAGCTTTGTCATATTATTTGACCTCCAATCCCTCAAAATAACCTGCTCCGAATACTATTATTACAGCATCCGGCATACTCCCTGTATGCACCTATTCATTAACCTCCTGAGCCGGTATCTGCTGTGTTATACAATGAATATTTCCGCCGCCGACAATTATGTCGCGCGCGTACACCGGGACGATTTCCCTGTCCGGAAATGCCTCCTTCAACACAGCGGCTGCCTTACCATCGTTAACATCGCCAAACTGCGGGAGAATAACCGCACCGTTTGAGATATAGAAATTCACATAGGAGGCTGCAAGCCGCTCACCCGCACTTCTCTCATCCTCACCCGGCTCGAATTCAAATCCAGCAAGCTCCTCTTCTGTTATGCACACCGGCTTTTCAGGTATATAAAGCTTATGCACCTTAAAATGCCTTCCCTTTGCGTCCGTCTCGCTTTCTAAGACCTCCATGCATTTTTTGCTCATCTCATACTGTGGGTCGTCCTCCTTGTCCGTCCACGCGAGCACTACCTCACCCGGACGCACAAAAGCACATACATTATCGACATGCTCGTTAGTCTCATCCTGATATATCCCGCACGGAAGCCATACCACCTTTTCCACATTACAGTACTGCTTCAGCTTTTCCTCAATCTGTGCCTTGCCAAGCTTCGGATTTCTTCCAGGACTGCACAGACAGCTCTCCGTAACCAGCATGGTTCCATCGCCGTCCGAATGTATCGAACCACCCTCCAGCACAAACGGCTCTGCATCATAGCAGTCAAAGCCCGCATACTCAAGAAAGCGCTTTGCAACCAGATTATCCTTCGTCCAATCTGCATACAGCCCGTCATAATCACCGCCCCATGCGTTAAAGCTCCAGTTGATGCCTCTCACGATGCCGTCTGCATTTTTCACAAAGGTCGGTGCCACATCGCGCGCCCATGCATCATCGGACTCAAGCTCGACAACCTCTATTCCTTTGCCCGCACATGTAACCTGCCATTCAAGCATATGGTGCACCTCTTCTTTATGCTGCAGGGTTTCTGAAAAACCCGCCTCGGTATCCTTAGGATTTTTTTGCTCATGAGCTTCTTTTAGATGCTCATGAGCTTCTTTTAGATGCTCATGTGCTTCCTTTAGATGCTCATGAGCTTCCTTCAGGTGCTCCTGCGCTTCTTTCAGATGCTCATGGTCGGCAAGCATATACACATGCTCACTCTGTGCAATTATTGCAGCAATCTTAGCGAATACCTTCTTCGCAGCCTTACCGCCGTATATCCATGAGCCGGGTCTTACCGGCCATATCATAATGCAGCCCTGATGTCTCTCAAACTCACCCGGCATTCTGAAATTGTCATCCCTTGGGGTACTGTTGAATATTCTCATTTGATTTTCCTCTTATTTCTATTTTTAAATTGTTTCCCCATTTTCTTCAACCATCTGTTGGAGCTTTTCCGAATAAAACAAATACCATTTTTACACCCCTGCATACTGCAAGCAACGCTTGCAGTATTGCCACCAATAAATAGTTTGAAAATTTTATTTTCAAACTTATACCCATGCATACAGCAAGCATCGCTTGCAGTATTGCCACCTCTCAAAGCGGCATCGGTGTCCTGGCAACCAGAATAACCGCCAGAATTGCAGCAACAAATGCCACCACTCCTATGACTGCCAGCAGCTTTTTACTGAGCTTCTTCTTCGCTGCCTTGCATACCAGTGCGGTGCAAGCCACGCAGACAGCAGCAACTCCAAGTGCAATTCCCAACGTTTCCCACAGCCACGATAATTCATATAAAATTTCCATGTAATCACCTCTCCTTCTGTTGGTCAATTTGAATTTGTAAATTATAATTGTTTCTCTGCTGCTAAGATAATTCCTTCTTCTATCTCTACTTCCCTTGAAATCCTCCGTTTTCAGTTGCAACTTCATACTCTTCTTCGAGAAATGGCAGGTTCTCCCCAGTTGATGTGTATTCACAATGTAAAACATGATTGGTTCTCTGACTCCGCAGTGCCACATAACACTCGCCATATCGCATTACATGATATTGTCTTCCGCACCAGTTAAGACGTCGACCGACTGAAGTTAACGTTTCGAAGCTCAATCACTATTCAACCCTGCTTTCTTGCTGTCTACGCTTGTCAAATGCCGTTACCGGCATCATCCCAAGACTCGCTATTATCTGGTTGGCTAAACCTTGGATAAACCGGAATCCCACCGGCTTGACTACACGCCCTTAGCTGGGCGCACAACCGGAATTTGTCTATTTTGAAAAATCACCTATTTTGCCAAGTAATTTTCCAATACTATGATACATTCCCGAATAAATTACAGGTTCTAATTTCGTAAGATTCACATCAAGTGTATCTTTACATTCCATCTGTTCTTCTATTTGAATATTCCTTATTCTGCAGAAAAAGGTTGTTGATTCTCCAATTTCAATTGATTGAACTACTTCACATTCATATATCCACCTACTCGCCTCCAAAACAGGAACATCCACAATCTCTCCCCTACCAACATCATATGAAATTCCATCCTTCTTCCCATCCTTCGCATGATGTGTGCCAAAATAATCCATAAGTTCAATCATGTCTGTGCTAACAAGATTAACGCTTAAAACACCAGTTCTAATTACATTCTGTTTGGTTCTTTTAGTACCAAACATACTGATAATTAATAAATAGTCATTCTCTTTCTCATTGGTTATGCTAACCCATGTAATTGGAGCAAAGTTATGCGTTCCATCCTCATTGTTTGTACCAATAATAAAAGCAGGCTGAACACACATTGAAAAGTGTGTTCCTATTGATTTTCGCTTTATAACTTTCAACTAATCCTACCTCCTCAAATCCTGATTTACCAATTTCATAAAATAATAATTTTCACGAACTAATTACATTGTTAAAAAATTCATCACAAGATTCACCATTATATCTTTTTCTTCCGGTCTTGACTCTGCAATCATAAGCGTAATCGCAACCAATGCTCCATCACTAATCATCAGACACATATTGCTTTAAAACAAAATCAACCATCTACGAAATGTGATTCCGAGTTTTGAATTAACACGATATCCCTCAGATAGTATCATGTCGAGATTATATATCTTAGTTTTTCGTTCTCCGGAACTTTTATCGGAAAAACCGATAGAAGACTCATCTAATTCTCCTGAGATGCAGCCTCTCTATTTTTCGCAGTTGCAACGCCATTTAACTGTATGTACACAAAGTTATGCTAATTTTAAAATTTGTTTTATATCGTCAAGATTCTCGGCAAAATAGATTCCTTCTTGTCGCTCTTTGGAGGACAGACCTTTTTCAATCATATGATTCAGAAGTGCTTTAAAATCATCGTAGTAACCGTTCAGGTTGTAGAGAATGCAGGGTGCATCCAGATGTTTCAAAGACACCTTCGACATTACCTCTGCAATTTCCTCCAATGTTCCGGTACCACCAGGGAAGGCAATAAAGGCTTCGCTCAACTCAATCATTTTATTTTTGCGCTCCGTCATATCTTTTGTCACGATTAACTTAGTTAAGCCGTCGTGCTGAAATTCGTTTTCGATGAAAAAATTCGGTTCAACACCCGTTACTTCGCCTCCGGCTTTCAAAACACTATCCGCAATTGCACCCATCAGTCCAGATTTGGAGCCACCATAGATTAGTGCATTTCCACTATTCCCAATCCATGCCTCCAATTCCTCAACTGATTTTCGTAAGCATGGGTCATTTCCTTCGTTTGCCCCAAGATAAACTGTAATATTCATTAAAAATTTCCTTCCTATTCTGTCAAGCCTAAATCTATTGATTTTACTGGTTTTGACGATATTTATTTACCTCAAAACAAGAGCCGGGAGTAATGGATATCGTAGTATCTTGTACCGAATAGCTGATTAATGGATACACTTCTTAAAGCATCCCTGTTGTTTGCTTTATAAAGGCTATTTTCCCTCTGATCAACTATGATGATGAACCTTCCGTGTCTAAGGGGATCGTGTCCCAACTTCCTTCGTCCCATCTACCATACACTGAGTGCCAGCCAAGCTCCTAAAAATCCTAATTGTCCTACATTTTCTCATCCACACCTTCTTGCCATTCGGACAAGAGGTCTCCCTAGCTTTCAGCTCGGTCAATCTGGCTTTTCTAATATGCTCAACTGCTCTGCAAACTGAAAAGTTATTCATTTAATTCAGCCTCAATTTCTTCAATAGTAGGCATACTGCCTCTGAACTCTTCGGGTATAAGTTTTGATAATTCATAACTAGAAATACCAAGTGGCTGGCTGGTAGATTCTAATGCATACTGGGCTTCTACTTTATCCATATCTTTGCAAATCAGAAGTCCCAAAGTAGGATTATCAGCTTCTGTTTTCATCTGATGATTGACAGCCACAACATAAGTTCCCAATTGACCTGCGTAAGAAGAATCAAATTTTCCTGTCTTTATTTCTACAACAACATAGCAATGCCTTTGAGTATTGTAAAATAACATGTCTATAAATTTCCTGTATCTCCTACCTCAATTCTCACTTCCCTGCCCATATAAGCAAAGCCAGTACCTAACTCCATAAGGAAATTATTAACTTTCTCTATAAGCGCATCCTTTAGTTCCTTTTCATCATACCTTTCACGCAAAGTCAAAAAATCAAAATTATATGGATCCTTCGTAATTGCTTGTGCTAAATCACTCTGTTCTGTCGGAAGTGTATTAGAAAAGTTAGTTATTGCTTTGCCCTGTCGTTCATACAAATCCGTTCCTAAGAAATTTAGTAAAACATCTCTTGACCAATTGTTTTCAATAGTTTTTCTGATATAAAACAATGCCTTTGCAGAATTTCCTTTGCATTTATCAAGTATTATTTTGTTATGTCCCCATGGAATTCTAAAAATGATTTGTAAATCATCCCCAACTTGGGGACGATTTACATCTGTAGTCAATTCGTCCTCAAGCTGAGGACAAATCACTGCGTCAGGATACATCTCATAAAAGTATCTCATATATTTCAAATTAGTTGGAGAAAATGATTTCACATCTGGCAAAATGGATTTCAAATCGTCACTCACCGTTTTATAGAAGCTCATTCCATATCCGAATTGTTCACTCATAGATAAAATGCCCTTACCAAGTTTCCAATAAAATCTTAGCATCTCATCATTTATCTTCATAGAAGCCCTGATTTGGCTTTTTCTAAAATCAGTGGATATTCCGGCAATCCACTCCTTATATTCATTATCAGCCTTAATCAACTCACTCATATATAATCCTTTCTAATGTGTCAGTTCGACACCTACAGATTTTCACTTTGCTCAACTTTTCTGCAAACCGGAATTTAGTTATCTTTCTTAAAATACTCAATTGCCATTAAAACAATCCCTAAAACCATCATTGCAATAGAAACACCAAACCACACGGTAAGGTTTGATTCTGTTATCTGCGTTAAAAGTTTTCCAGGTGGAGTTGACCACCCGTTGATAGAATAATTGTTTGCAGATATAATAACAGCCAATGTCCAAATGCTTCCGATTAGCGAAATAAATCCGCCAATAATTGCTCGCTTCAAGAATATCACCTCCCATATTAAATGTTTCTTTTCAGTCTGACAATTCTGATTTGTCACTCCATCAAACTGAAAATTTCACCTATCCTCTAAACAGAGGTATATCTAGTTCAAATCTCTCACCAAACAAAGTTAACATCCGAGTCGCATTAGAAATTCTATACTCTATATCTATTCATATTTTGTGCTGTCACATCTCGTTCAAGCAACAATTTATAAAATTGTACCGATTTATCGAAATCTCTAACAATAAGATATATAGAACCATTTGAAATCATACATTACCTCCTCTTAAGAAAATTCAAAGTTGTCGTCTCGCTTGCAAGGATAAAATTCCAATTTTCAAAGCTATTTCTCGTAATTTCAGGAATTCATTTATTCCATCATAAAATGTTGCTTTTTTCAATTTACTCTGAGCTAATTTATTCTTATCAGACCATTCTCGATTCATCTATCAATACTGTCCTAATTTGATATAATCCCCTAAAGCACTGAAATTAGAATTTTAGTTAAGTTTATACTCTTTCTCCAAGGCACGATGTCTTAAAACCATAAATGGCAAAGGGATAATAACTCCTCCCATCATAAATACCATTTCCAGCACCTCACTCGGCATAATGTAACCTAACCAAAATCCAAGTTCTATACATATTCCATAAACAATCCAAATAAAACCATGTTTTTTATTCCATTGTATTACATCAGAAATTTCTTCTTTCTTTGGTGGGGCAATAACATTATAAAATCCTACTGGATTTTCTTTTTTATTAAATTGAGAAATACCGATAATAACCATTATTACTGCCACAATCGATATAATAACTAATCCCATTATCATCTCTGCATTCATACTAATCACCAATCCTTTCGTTCCGAAAATAGGAATTTACCAATCCGACAAATTCAAAGCTTCGCGAGCTTTTTATCGTTATACCAGCATATTTGCAAGTTCCAGAATATTTGCACCAACATCACTTTTTTTGTGCGCATCAGAAGCTGTCTCAATTTGCACATTGTTTTTTCTTAAAACAGATAACAATTGTGGATTTAAGCCAAGTTCAATATCATGACTATAATTTAGTTGCAGCCCTCCACTGTTCTCAGCATACATACCATTCTTATTTAGCAAAACAGCCAATTTATTATAATATTCCGTTAAATCAATGTCTGGTTTATATCCAAAACATTTAATTGAATCAGGATGGGCAAGACCGTTAAAAAGACCACTATCACATAACTGAAACATAATATTATAATACCTTTTATATACCTCTTCTATGTTCTTGCTTTCCCAAATTTCTTTTTGTCCCGGATGGTCAAATCCCCAACCATCAATCCAATGTACGGAGCCTGTAAGGAAATCAAAATCATATTTATGAAGAATCTCCGCCAAAAGGTCAACAGTTTCAGGAATATAACAGACTTCAAGACCGAACTTCACTTTTACAGGGTACTTGATATCCTTTACTCTTTTAATAAATCGGATGTACTCGTCTATCGAACCGTTCATTCTTTTTGTTATCCAGTTATTCTGAAAATCGTTATATGCCTTTATTGGTTCATATACTCTCTCAAACTCAGTAAATTGATGGGTATGTTCAAGCATATATATTTCATCAAGCCCTGCATCTTGAGCAACTTTAATAAATCCTTCAAAAAATTCAATGTTATAGCCTACAGGATTTCCATGTAAAAAGTGTACATGTACATCTCTCACTATTTATTCCTCCTAGTCTTGGTTTCACTCACAAGAACGCAAGCTTCAACAATACATTGCTTTCAACTCTTGGAAAAGCTGAAAGTTAATTTACATTTCCGTATGGGCAATTTCCGTTCCTTTCTTAAATCGATTCTTCAAGGGCAAATAGTATATCAACATCATGAACAGCGGTTGCTGCCACGACAAGCCTATGACATACCCAATCAGTTTTATGTTCGCAGACAAAATGCCGACTATAAAGGCAAGAACAGAAGAAACTATAATTAACCATTTGGTAAATATCATCTCAGATTCCGTAACTATGTCTTGCTTTCTGATTGTTGTTACCCTAAGCAATATTGCGAAAATCAGAATAAATATCGTCGCAAACAATACAGCTGAGCCTATCACAAGAAAAATCGTCAATCCATTTACTCCCGCAACTGTAAGGTTAGCTAATGGTGTAAAATCAGAACCATCAATATTTATGTTGTCCACATATTTGATTAAATTTTTGCCCAACATTACATTATATATTTCTCTTATATATCCTATTGAAAATATCCAATTAAGTATTGATGCTGCAACCAGCAGAACTCGTCTGACTAAACCTCTGCCCATTGTAATTCCCCCACTAACTTCAAATTTATATATTCTCACAATTTCCTTTTGTGCTCATGATACTAACATGTTAAATCAGGATATGGACTTATTCATCCGCAGTTCAACTCTATGATAACTATTTCCGGTCGATTGTTGATTCGCACCGGAATAATACTGTTTCCAATACCTCTGCTCACAATCATAGTTGTTCCATTCTCTGTATAGATGCCTGCGTCATATTTCGGGAAAAGTCCTTGGTTCGGAGCAATAACTCCTCCCAAAAATGGCAATCGAATTTGTCCGCCGTGGGCGTGCCCCGACAATACTAAATCAATATTTTTATTTTGATAGACATTAAAATACTCGGGTCTATGCGACAAAAGTATAGTAAATCCATTGCTAATATTTACCTGCGAAAGTTTTGTTTCCAAAATACTTTCCGATAAAAAACTGTCTCGTTCCGAAAAATCAGGGTCATTTAAGCCTATTAGCTGAATACACTCATCACCATAGTTCAATTCGATGGCTTCATCTTGAAGAACGGTAACTCCTGCATTTTCTAATGATGTCCTTAATTCTTCGTATTGTGAGCCGACCCATGCTTCATGATTGCCTGTAACAAAATAGCAGGGAGCGATTTTTACGGCTTGTTGAGCAAAAGATATTGCAACTTCAATATTTGTATGGTTGGAATCTATCAAATCCCCAGTAATAACGATTATATTTGGGCTTTCTGCCTTTAATATATCAATTAACTTTTCATTATTCTTCCCGTATTCCGCATTATGTAAATCCGAAATATGGGCAATAGAAAAATTGTCAAACGCTTCAGGCAAGTCTTTAAATGTTACTGTTAAATGGTTTGTTTCTACCGACAGATTTCCCCAAATTACCCAACTGACCATAAGTAAAATCAGAAGCACCACAAGTATAATTATTTTTCGCTTTTTTATCTTTTTCGCGATGTTATACCTCGCCATTATAAATCCTCTCCCCACAAATTGGAAGTTAGTCTGCAAGTTGCTCTTTCACAAGTTGAAGAATAAACTCGCCAAAATCTTCGGCAATCGTTTCTTCTATCTGATACCCCACATCATTAAATCTGGCAACAATAACACAAGGCTCTCCAACATCATTTAACGATGAATAATCCAAGTATGCCATAATTCCATCATCAAAGTTATAGAGTGGAATCCATTTGTCAGGCAATCCATATTCTTTACGATCGTTTAAGGCATATGCAACAGAGTTGCCTTCTATTTCGCCAGAGTCATCATCTGGGTCAATTCCAAAAATCTCATTTCCAACGAAAGATAGATAACCATACTGTTCGTAAAATTCCCTGCATTGCTTTGAGAATGTTACACCTAATAATTCCTCAGACTTTTTTATTTCATCTCGGCTTTTACCCCCTACGGTAGTATAAAATTTGCATTTTGGTGCAAGCTCCATAGCTTCTTTATAATTTTGATAACTCATAATAAATACATCCATAACCTCCGATGCGCCGCTTCTCGTCATACATACAAATTGTACCATAAAACTTGTAAACAATTCTACGCCATTTTTTTTATAATCTTCCCAATTCTTTATCAACTTTCATTTGGAGCAATTCAGTTTTTTCCCCCATATATTGCTTAGCCACCTTTAGAATTGCCTTATCATTTCCTAAAATTTCTAACACAGTAACAGAAAAAATATTAATCAAATGTGAATCATTCTTATTTATTATTTCTTCAAAATAATTAAACATATTGCTTAATAATTCAGCATCTTCATTCTTAGCTAATAATGTTAAAAGCTCCGGCATAAAAATATCTTCTATTACAACTGTTTCTAATACTTCTCCATATTCTTCTACACTTTCAATGTATGCATTCTTCGTTGAGGGAAAAAATTCTTGCATTTTTTCAAAAAACTCTCTTATATTTTTACGCACATTTATATTCTCCAATATCAGAATTCTCGGAACTGATGAAATGCTTCTTGCGTGTAAGTATATCATAACTCTGGTTGTCTAACTATACCGATTCGGAATCTTCCGATAAAAGGTTTGCAAGCCTCTGTGTGGCTGTCTCCGGTTTCTTGGAATAGAGCCTTATAACATCTGCCATGCCATTAAAGGCATTGACTGTGTGGGTAATCTCCCTAAGAAACATAATTTCGTTGTATTCCTTATTTGATTCAAAACCTATGGTGGCTGCTATGTCCGCATTCTCCGTATTGCCTTTAAAGTTCTTGCAGGCAAACTGGAAGGAATCCATAAACAGCTCATACTCCTGTAACATCAGTAGCAGCAGGTCTTTCGAGAAGTCAGCTTCCTCATTATTAAGGTCAAAGGGTAAGCGGTTTAAAATACTGCTCATTGCATCACGAATCTGTAATTCCCTTTTATCCGTAATGTCTGTTTCGTATTCCTCTGCTTCTCCCTTGAGCCATTCCACGGATACATGAAGTGCTTCTGAAAGTCCATCCAGCACCAGCTTCTTGGTATTGTCGATTGTTCCGGCTTCATATCTCTGAATGGTGGAAGCTGTCACTCCCATCTTTTCAGCAACATAGGGCTGTTTCAATCCTAATTCCAATCTTCGCTGTTTTGCCCTGCTACCGATTAGCTTGCGTAATTCTTTATCTTTCATCTTCATACGCCTCCTTTTTCGGTATAGTACTACTATAACACATGTCTTTTGTAATTGCAATATGCAAGTTAATAATTATTTAAAAATTTCGTAGTGCTTGGCAGAATGATATAAAAGGTTTATAGTAGGCTTAGTTCGAAAATTGCATAATGCAATTCACAAGGAGGTGATTCAATGACAGAAATGAAAATTGCCTTATCCATTGAGGAAGCAGCCGACTATACCGATATCGGAAGAAATACACTCCGTGATCTGGTAAAGTGGAAGAAGCTCACGGTACTTCAGGTAGGACGAAAGGTTCTAATAAAGACTGATATACTGGAGCAGTTCATGGAAGCCAACGAAGGCAGGGACTTAAGGGATAAGAATACTGTCAAAGCAGTTAGCAGAAAAACTGCTGTAACTTAAAAGGGTGGCTTCCTACGAAACCACCCTTTGGTATGTATCAGACCGAAGTCATGATATACCTACACGCAAATAGATTATATCATGTGCTTCCTCAGGTATCAACCAAAATTTACGGGAAAGGAGCAGGAATTTCTACACAGCATTTTATACCGCACAGCGTGCCATCGACGCATATCAGAAAGAATGTGCCAAGTGGGAAGAAGCCTACGGAGAGAAAGCCACTCCAAAAGTCGAATCAATGCACGAAAAGTTACAGCGGTATCAAGAAAAGGCTGACAAACACAATGCCAACCAACCTTACCGAAGCAGAGATAAAGGGGCGAGATAACCGCCCCTAGCATCATCAAGAATTATTCACATATTCTATTTCCTCAGAAATAGCGGTCACTATCTTTTCTATATCAGCAATGTATTTTTCAACATCCTCACGTTCAATATCTATTTTTGCACCTGTTTCATGTAAGCAATCAGCTTGATGTGCAATCTGATTTCTTCGTCTAAACAAAGTGTTTAAAGTTTGCTTAAATTTGTCTTTAGTTGGTGTCGTTGAGCCTTGCTCATAAAATGCTCTATCTGCAACACTTTGCCATTTTACACCAATAAGATTCAATTGACCAATCACTGCATCGGCACTCATAAATGTATCTTCCGCATATGAATCATTTACAATATCCAAAAACCAATTTTCTTGTTCAGGGTTTCTTAGGACATCCGAAATTTCACCTAACCGAATCGTAAAATTGTCATATCGTTCTGTCTTTTCCCAAACGCCTTGAAATATTTGTACCATACCATATTTTGTCACTTCATGCATAAAGAAATCCAAAGCACTATCGAGAAAAACTACCTGGGATCTTAAAACATCCTTATACTGAATATTATTTTCGGCTTTTAATTGTTCAGCCAATTCAAATTGTGACTTTATAGATAATAAATTGTTTGTAAAACGATTTGTAATGGCTGACAGTTCAAATTGTATTGTACGACTAGGACGTCTATCACGTGTACCAATACTTCTAGGTGTAAGTTCAAGATTTCTTTCTTCCGTTTGAGGCATTAACATCCCTCCTCTACTGGAAATACCAAAGGATTATGAATAAACGGAATCGCACCATATTTTCCATTCATATATCCTTTACTGATATTTTCATCTTTTCTTACATTTTTCAACTCCGCCAAAGAATAAATGTCAGTCTCCCTATCTTTATTAAGTTCAGTAAACCAAATCTGATCTCTTCTAAACGTATTTAAATCCAACAGATTTGTATCATGTGTACTAAAAATAAGCTGAGCTTTAGAATCCCGCTTTCCATACATAATAAGTCTTAATATCTCTTTTACTATACGAGGATGCAAACTTGTTTCCATTTCATCCCATATCAAAACTTTATCTTTAAGAATAATATCTATAATAGGACCGAATACTTCAAATAATTTTTGAATACCTTTAGATTCTTCATTCAGATTAACAGAGAACAAACCGTAATTTATATTTGCTTCTGACCTTGTTACTTCTTTTGCCTGAGCAAAAAAAGGTTTAAATTCATCTGGTATATTATCTGGAATAAATTCTGGAGTCATCTGTGTTTTTTCAAACTTAGTATCTATACTTTGAATAGGTGTATCAACAGATTTCATAAAATCAATAAATATCTTTTTTAATTCAGGCTCTTTCGTAAATCTTTCAATAGAATACTCAAGCCAATTACTAATTTCTAATGGCAACGGATAAAAGATAAGATCTTCCTTAAAGAACAAAAAAACTAATTCTGCTTCTTTTACTGCAGAGTAATTTGCAGAAACAGATAGAAATAATTTATTAGGCTTCATAAAATTCAATATCGTCTCAAAATCTTTTTTAAACTTATCCCCAAAAGATACTTCATTCAAATTTCTATCAAAAATTTTTGCTTGTTTTCCATTCGGAAAATAGTAAAGATACTCAGATACAATCTGTTCTGATGTATAAGACAGACCATAAGCATAACGTACATCTTCTTTCACGAATTGAATAGTATATGTTGTAGGAGTATTTTGCTTTGTAAGCTTATGCGAAACCTGTCTTATTTTGTCACCCGGCTGATGATTATTGCTATTACAAACTAAAAGTTTCAAAAAATTTAATGAATCTAAAAAACTCGTCTTCCCAGAGCCATTTGCACCATAGATAGCTGCCACTTTATTAATAAGTGTTCCCCTATAATCTACTAAGAGTTTTTTAAAAGAATTATCCTTTGAGGCAAGCATTGAAAATATCACTTTTTCTTTTATTGAACGATAATTTTCACAAGTATATTCTAAAATCATAGTAACACCTCTTCAATTTTTGTTAGTAGTTATATTATATCCAAACAAGTGTAAAAGTCAACCTCGTTTTCGCTTTTCATGCAAATATCAAATAAATTTATACGCTTATCATGTTTTAATCCTTTGTATTTGCATATTTTTCACAAATTCTCGTTTTTAATTATTGACGTATCGTATTTAAAATGATATTATCGACTTATAAACAAGGACAAACCATAACACAATCGTCTCAAACACTCTATTTTAACTATGAAAGGTGGTGACAAAATATGGGAAGAATTTCTGTGGTAAAAGAATCCGATACTGGAAGAAATCAACGCTTTGTTGATAACAAAACACACAAAGAAATGAATCGTAAAGAATTTGTATCAGCAATTCGCAATGGACAATATCAGGATTACTACGTGAGGAAAGTAAACAATGTTCCTACCCCATGTAGTAAACCTGACGGAAATAAAAACAATAATTTAGGATAGCGGCAACTATCATAAATTATACTTTGACTATTGTATTATATATGTCCATGTTTGTCACTAAAATTTTGAAAAGAGGTGAAAAAATATGCGTACAAAAACAATTCGAATATCTACAAAAGCAAAAACTACCAGCAATGGAAATTTACGTATTACAACTTCTGTATCCAACGGTAGTACTACAAGAACCAAAACAAAAACTATTCGTTTAAAATAGCGTGAATTTCTGTTGAGTGGCTGTCGTTCAAACAATAAAAAAGCAAGAGCGACAGCCATTTTAAATTTTTTACAAGTTCAAATCTAAAAAATACTATTATTGCACATTCGCATTATACAAGTCCATAAAATAAGAATCTGTACGCAGTAGTTCTTCAAAAGTTCCTTGTCCAACAATCTTCCCTTCTCTAAAAAGAATAATTCTGTCAAAACCGGCAATGGAATTTAATCTATGTGCAATCGCAATGACTGTTTTATCTTTCATTTTCTGCATAACTGATTTCATTACATTTTCTTCTGTTAAATTATCCATTGCAGATGTAGCTTCATCCAAAATGACAAGTTCGGAATCTTCAAACCACAATCGGGCTAATGCAAGTCTTTGTTTTTCTCCACCTGATAAACAAGTACCTTTCTCACCAATTTCAGTATTCAAACCTTCCGCAAGATTCTCAACTAGATGAGATAGTTGCACTTCACTCAATGCCCCCAGCATTTGTTCTTCTGACACTTTTTTCTCAAATACCAAATTTTCTTTTATTGTTCCGTCAAAAACAGGAGCATCCTGCGATAGATAACTAACTCTATCATACAAATTATTAAGACAAATTCCACTTAACTCCATGTCTCCTAAGCGAACTTTTCCTTGATTGTATTTTAGTAACCCCAATAATATCTTAATCAAGGTCGATTTTCCGGAACCACTTTCTCCTACAAAAGCTATTTTTTCTCCTTTTTTTATGGACAAACTCAAATCATCAATAATTTTTCGTTCCCCATATTGGAATGATAAGTTTTTTATTGCTATTTCGCCAACATCAGCATTTATTGCGTTACCGTTTCTTAATTGATCATCATCTTTTAAGCCTAAAAATTCTTCAAATCTCTTATAAGACGCCTTGTCCAATTTATATTGGACATAAAGTACATTAAAAATAGCAATTGGTGTATAAGCATTTTCAATCAGTGCAATTAGTGCAACTACGGAACCTACTGTAAGGTTTTGCGTTTTCCATGCATAAAAAAGAATACCAATATCTAACATTGCCACAAGTAGCGCAAATATTGTAAAGAATGCTTCATGAATCATATTCATTTTTACCTTTGCTGAAACAATACTCTCTTTGGCATTATTAGTTTTCTTTATTTCATTCGGAAACTGTTTGCTCATACGAAATATCAACATTTCCATAAAGCCTCTAACCAAATAATGATTTAGTAGCTCTTCACTGTTCAAAATTTTTTCTTTTATTTTATATAAAAACTTTAGTAGAATGTTGGTTATTATAAAAATAAGCATATAGCCTACAAACAATACATAAGTAACTTTTTTATCTATTTTCCAAATAAAGTATACACTAAAAACAATGGTAGGAAGTAGGTCTCGAATCAAACGCAACCAGAAATTGAATAATACATTTCTTCCTGCTGTTGAACCATTCTCAATCCTTTGAACAAGTTTGCCTGTACCTATTTTCTGGTATTCTGTATAATCAATTGTACTTATTTTTCTAAGGGACAAAAGCTTAAAATCCAGATAAATACCATGTTCCAATTTCTTTTCAGGATAATTATCCAAATAATTCATACAATAATTTACCAGCAAAATAAAACCATATGTTGCAACTCCTGCAAATGCAAGTGTTCTATCAGCCAATCCATCAATGACCTTTTGGAAATAGTCAGCCTTGTAATTAGCCATAAATGCATTAAATATACCTAGCCCAATGTAGACTAATACCCATATTCTGTTTTTCTTTAATATTTCTTTTATATAACGCATAACTGTACTCCTTTATAGATTGTATTTCAAGCATTAGGACAGTACAGTCAACGACTGCTAGCAAGTTTCTTTTAACCTCAGCACAATCTGCCAACAGTTTACATCAACTGTACTGAGTAGTTATCTCGGATAAATTTCATATCATTTTCACCTCTTCCAAATAAGATACTTCTATTATTTTATCACATCAAGTCCCAATATTCTATCGTCATTTCGCCAAAAGAATCAATTCACCATATCTCTAAACTATCAATCGCATCCACCCATGCCTGCGTTTCTCCATCTAGGGCAAGCCGAGCATATTCAAGTGGCTCATCTATTGCCAATGCGTTAAGCGAATTCTGTGAGCAAGGAGTGGTTTTCAAACCATCCTCTGCCTTGTTGCAATCAATCCGCAATATGTAATTCTCAAATGTGTTTACAGCAATACTATTCGTAATAGAGCTATACTCCGCATATATCAATCTCATCTTATCCATCCTTTCTTGAAAATGTATTATAAGCATTTCATCCAGTCCCAACCGCCATTTTTATAATTTCTTATAAATTGTTACCAGATTTTCTTTCCCTTATTTTTTCCCTTGTGAGGGTTCGTAAACAAGGGTAGAACGATATAACACGATACAAGATGTAATAGAAAGGACACATGTGAAAAGTTGAGTATTTTCAAGGGTTTGACGAGATTTCTATAACAAAATATAACAGTTATTAAATCCCATAAAAATCGTCATCTGAGAACTGGAATTTATCCCGATAAAGTCCTCATTTGTCGCAGCAGACAGAAATGCCTTTCAAATAATCTTCCCGGGTCAATTCTAAATGAATGATTCGGTCAAGTGTTCCGGTTTCCCGAAAACCAACCGCTTTGTGGATACGATATGCAGCAACGCGGGTATCCTCAAAATCGTTGTGCAAACAGGATACTCCGTCCACCTTAAACGCACGATCCAACAATAGGCGAAGTCCTTGTTTGCCATACCCTTTTCCTCTCTCCGGCGCGAAAATCACGATTCCCATATCGCACCAACTCTGTTTCGGATTATGATGATAATTCACGTCTCCGACAAAGGCCCCATCGGTCTTTCTTTGTAGAAAAGCATAGAATCTCTCCGGTGCTTTCCCAATCCAAGATTTCTGCAGCTCCACCCACCCTGAATCCGGGTCAGGAATGCATCCATCAGGCGGAAACCAAGGCACGTTATAAGCCATCGTTTCCGGATCAGACATCATTTTCACATAGAACCATCCATCATTTGAACGAGGAATGTATAACTGTAACTCGTCAATCATCTCTGTTTTCTCCTCAGTAAATTCCGATTGAACTTTCCATCAATTTAATTGCTTCATCAACAGATACACATGTAGCAAATCTCTTTGGCCACATCATATCATTGTAATATTTATATGTTTCTTCTCCAGTCATATAGTCGTTATCAAATGTTGAATTTGCCCCTTGTGGAACAATTACTTTATATCCTCTCTCAAAGGCAGATTTCACAGTTGCATCTATACAGAAGTTTGTCTGTAGTCCCACTATCATTAATGTATTATCATCTTTAACATAATCCGTAAAATCTTTATTTCCAAAACAACTATTGATATTTTTTATAAATATCTTTTCCCCTTCCTTTGGAATCACTTGTTCTGCAATTTCGAAGTCTTCATCACCGATTGAAAACCCCGTTCCTGGTCCATCATCATGTTGAAAATAGATAACCTCTATTTGATTATCTCTAGCTGCTTTTATAATTCTTATAGTATCATCAATAAACGCTTCAAAATTAAAAAGTCTACTATCTGTTATTCCTTTTTGTATATCTATCACAAGTAATTTCATTCGTTTTTCCTTTACACATAAAAATTAGAAGTTTACAATGCTTTTAATCCTACATCTAACAAATACTCTAAAATGTCATGATATGCTGTTTCGGTAATTTCTTGCGAATCATGTGTATAGTAATAGATTTTGTCAGAGCAATATTCTCCATTGCATTTTAAAACATAAAAGTCTCCACAACCATTATCAGCAATCGGAAGATAGCCATTTGGCACAAATGACTTATGTTTCATTATGAAATAATTGCTACTATTGTCCAACGAATATATATTGGCATATCCAAAATATCCTCCACCAAACTCAATGATAAACAATTTATATTTCTCTGGCAAAACCATCCTGTATATTTTCTCAAAATCTTCTATTTTATCTATAGAAGGCGGAGTATCAGTTTCAAGGGCGAAAAGTATCGGTTTCTTAGCCTTTACTTGCTGTACCTTATTCCTAAACAAATCATATTCCATAATATTCTCTCCATCAAATTCGTCGTTCTATAATTACTGAAAAATGCACATTGCTAATCAATACCACGCAATTCATCTTCTTTAGGTTTTCTTACATGCTTTTTCATTTCTTCTTCACATGCACCAAACAATAAAAAATTATGCCTTGCCTGTATGAGACTAACTCGATTAGCTCCACCTTCATATTCATTATCCTCTAATTGTATTGGATCATCCTCCCAAAAACACACTGGACATATATCATAATTACCATTAAGCTTTTCATCAAAAGTATAAAATCCACAACATGGACACTTATATTTTCCAATTGCTCTATTCATAGTTAGTCTCCGTAAACTTCCGATTGTTCTACATTTTCTCATGTCCATCTTCTTGCCCTTCGGACAAGAAGCCTCCCTCGCATTCAGCTCAGTCGATCCGGCTTTTCTAATTTGCTCAACTGCTCTGCAAACCGGAATGAGTGTACTCAGACTTTAAAACTTCTTCTCCACCTAAATTATCTCATCCCAGTCGGCAGGAATATCATCAACCATGCCAAAACTCTTTAAAATAAATTTGTTGTCAATTTCTTCAAACTTAACAAGATATTGTGTATTTTCTCTTGCACCCCAATACTCAAGTGCAATCATGTTTGGTTTATCAATATAGATAGTTTCCGGATAATCTTCAAAATCATCAATATTATAACGCTCTTTATAATATTTTTGAGAATTTTTACAACACTTTTTATAATACCTTTGAACGATATTATCAAGTTCACAAACATGTTCTGCTACCTTTATAATAACAGGTTTCAATTCTTCAAAACGCTCCATCTGTTCATCAAGACAAACAGAAATATCATAATCATCTTCCTCAGATATATAAACAGTTCCGTACTTATCCATTTTTAATTTATCAATATCTGTTATGAATTTATTGATATTATCATATCTGTTATACATCTTTTTCTCCTGACTATATTAAAGTATTTAATAATCAAACAACTCCCGATTTTCTACTTTACCCAACCGTTCTGCGAACTGTAGGTTAGCTAATATCATTTTGCGTTCTTATACGAAAGTAAATGTTGTTTTTAAAACAAATTATCCATATTGTACAATATAGTTATCTCCTAATCTACCATGTACACACTCTCTGTCCTCTCAGGACAATCTCCCCTTGAAATCCTCATATCCGAAATGCTTTACAACCTCACACTCCCCATTCTCATGCCTAAGCACAATATCCGGAAGTCCGATTCCGTTGAAGGTGTTATTCTTCACCATAGAATATATAGCCATATCCTCAAAATACAGTGTGTCGCCTATCTGTATCTCACTGTCAAAGGAATAATCTCCTATGATATCGCCTGCAAGACAGGTGTAGGATGAGAGGCGGTATGTGTACTGCTTCTTATCCGGCTCTCCGCTGTCCTTAAGAGGAGGTCTGTACGGCATCTCAAGGACATCCGGCATGTGGCACGCAGCAGACGCATCAAGAATAAGCGTTGTGATTCCTGCATTTTCCACGATATCAAGAACTGTGGTCTTAAGATAGCCCGCATTGAGAGCCACCGCCTCGCCCGGCTCAAGATACACCTGGACCTGATATTTTTCTTTCATGTGATTCACAAGGCGGACAAGGCGCTCCACATCGTAATCTTTTCTTGTGATGTGATGACCGCCGCCCATATTGAGCCATTTCATATCGTAGAGATATTTTCCGAATTTCTGCTCAACAGCCTCAAGCGTTGTCTCTAAATCATCGGAATTCTGCTCGCAGAGCGTGTGAAAATGAAACCCGTCAACACCCTCTAAAAAGCCGGGATTTTTCCTAAGCTCTTCCTCCAGCTTTTCTATGGTGACACCAAGCCTTGAGCCCGGCGCACACGGGTCATAAATGGCATGCTCACCCTGCGTGGAGCACTCCGGATTTATCCTCAAGCCGAAGCTTTTTCCATTCGCAGTGCATCTGCCACGGAACTTATTAAGCTGTGCCACCGAATTGAATATAATATGGTCGCAGCAGCCCATAATCTCGTCAAATTCCGCATCCCTGTAAGCCGGGGAAAACACATGGTTTTCCTTTCCCATCTCCTCAAAACCGAGCCTTGCCTCATTCAGTCCGCTTGCCGTACATCCGCTTATATATTCACCTATGAGCGGATACACCGCATACATTGAGAAGCACTTCTGTGCGAGCAGTATGCGGCACCCGGTACGGTCTATAACGCTTTTTAATATTTCCAGATTACTTTTCAGCCTTCCCTCATCGACAATATATGATGGGGTTGCTATATCTTTTATGTTCATGCTATACCTCATTAGTCTCCTTTATTCCATTTCTTTTCTGTATTGAATAATCTGTTGTTGCAGCATATATTTTTCACGTTTAAACAGAATAGCTACCTTGCTACTATTCGTTTTACAGTTAAATTATACGTTTATTATTTTTAAGTTATCAATACATATTTTGTCTTTTTTTCAATTTATGTATTGATAACTCGTTTTTTTCATTTCTGTAAACTATTTCTTCTTCCATTAACTCTGCCCTGCAATTAAGAATATTCTTTCCAATATTGCATGGTGTTTCAATTGAAATAGTATATTCTCCTCGATAAGTCCCGTTAAAATATTCCTCAAAAATTTTTTCTAATTGCTCTAAACTCATTTCTTTTGCAGGTAACCAAGAAAAAATATCTAATACTTCCATTAAACTATGTTCCTTCTCAAACTAGAAGTTGTTTATCCAAAATGAAATGGAATAACCATATCAAGTAAAACTGCAAGAACTATACTAATCGTTCCCATTAGCGCAGAACTCCTCAATGTGTCTCTCCTCAAAACAATAAGTCCAATAATAAAGACTATCACTTCCAAAACAGATTTTGCATTAAAATACCAGCATCCATATACAAAGCACATATTGAACAATACTGCCAAAATCAGCACTGATAGTATAAATGCCAGTTTGCTTTTCCCCTTTGCATACCAACAGACAAAAGCCAATAATGGAGAAACAGCTGTAAATCCAAACCAAATCATCGCATAACTTCTTGGGAAAAATCCTGCAATATAGTTTGAATACAAATAGTAGCTTGCAACCATACCAACAAAGAATACAAAAACATTGATGCTTGCTCTTATTGCAGAATTGCTATAAATAGAAATACACAGTGCAATCAATATCCAGATTGCAAAACGCCCAAGAAAATTACCAATATCTAAAACTCCATTTATTGCCATAAGCACACCTGGAAGTTCAGTTTGACGAAAATCCAGATATTTTGAGAAAGTTCCCAAAGCTATTCCGAAAAACAATATCGCTATGGTATTTATAAGTTTTCTATTATTGGATATTGGATTTTCTGCATTCCTTATATCATTCAAAAAATTTATCATAATTACCCTCACAAATCCATTATTATTTCACTAGTTTACACTATTTTTCATTATCTGTTAATCTCATATACAAATGGAATTTTTATTGCTTACAAACAGACATTATCTTGCATATAAAATCTGTAAATCTCCGTCAACAAATCCAATGCCTATTGCTTGATATTCTTTTAATTTTCCAGCATATTTTCCAGAAGAAAGGTATTCATTCACTAAACTAATAAAAAAAGTTTCCACTAACTCCCAATCACTTTCACACTCTATCACGAAAGGTTGATCTCTTGTAGTAAAGACTTCATCACAAGCCCAATCATCATTATCCTTATCGAATGAAAATGTGCCGACCAATTCAACAGACCATTTATTATCTGTATCTTCATATAAATTAAAGTTAATTGCTTTTATTTCACTATTCAATTCATTCTTCAAAATCAAATCTAACCATTCAAAGAAATCTTTGGTTTTATTCAGTTTTAACCTATCAAGTAATCCCATAACTTCACCCTCCACAAACTTCGAGTTGTTAAACTCTTTCTAATCTCCATCTTCCTGCCTATCGGACAAGAAGCATCCCCCGCCCTAAGAGCTCGGTCAAGTAAAGCGGACATTCGCAATCCGCTTTCGCTACTTGCTCATGAACGCAGTCGCTTTGCGAACTGTCAGTGGGAGCTTTTAACTCCCACTGACATAAGCATCCCCCTTGCCCACCGCTTAGTGCTCTACACACTTGAAGCGTGGGATTGCTTATTCTGCGTTCAAATTTACCTTCTAAAATAATGTATCTAAATGTATTTCATCCCAAACGTCAATTAACTTATGTCCTTTTATTTCGGCAAATTGAAGTAATTTTTCCATTGAATTAAATAAGCTTTCCTGCTTGTTTATCCATATTGATACTTTGTTTTTCGATTTATCGGTAGAAATAAAAATTGCTTCATTTTGATAAGCCGCTTCCAATTCACGCCCTTGTGAAATCAACCATATAAGTGCTGATATCGACTTCTTATGAAGCAACTCATCAGCTATCATGTCATGCTCTAACGCCACAAAACGCAAAGCTGCAATAAACACATGCTTGCATAGTTTTTTCATAACATATCTTATAATGCTGATAATGATTAAAACAACAAACAAAATAGTACAAAAAATGGCAAGGATACCAGCACATATTGTTTTGCTTATTTAGTTAATAAATACATCCTATTAATCTGTCCGTATTCTTCATAATAAATTTCTACATAGTCACTTATCGAATATCTTGCCCCAAGGATATCTTCCCATTCTTCATTAGTATTGTTCCAAAGAACCATTCCGTCATCTAATAGATTACCACTAATCTTTTTAATCCCATATTTCTCAATCTGTTCATCAGAAATGAATGGGTTTAACTTTACGAGAAGTTTTCCGTTCTTTTTCAGGATACGCTTGATTTCTTCTAAAACACTGATTGCATCGTCCGAATACAGGTTATCAATAATATTAGATAAAATGGCAGAATCCATAGACTCATCCTGTATTCCCTTTAATGCCTCAATTCCTCCGCATAAAAACTGAAAATTCCCGTTTTCAATCATTTTACTTTTCTCTATAGCACTCTTTATCGCTTGCGGTGACAAATCTATCCCAATATGTGTATCGGTACCATACTTATTACACAAAAACAGTGCTGTACCACTTCCACATCCAAAATCAAGCACCGATAAAGCGTTATCTGTCAACCATGCTAAGCCTTTATCAAACTCCACATTTCCGGATTCTTTTTTCTTAGGAAGTACAGATTCTTGTTTTGAAAAAAAGTCGTCCCACAATTCAATGCATTTGTCATATTTATTCATTAGTTTCTCCTACACATGCCTAAAAGCCGGCGTAAAGCGGACATTCGCAATCCGCTTTCGCTACTTGCTCATGAACGCAGTCGCTTTGCGAACTGTCAGTGGGAGCTTTTAACCCCCACTGACATAAGCATCCCCCTTACCCCCGCTTAGTGCTCTACACACTTGAAGCGGGGGATTGCTTATTCTGCGTTCAATTATTTCTTTTGCACGATGTAAAATAGGCAATTCCCTGTTTGCAATGAGCTTTCCTAAGCTTGTATTCGCTCTATCTTCATACTCCCTGACCGCTTCCTCATATGACAATTTCAATGTTGATAGATGAAATCTTTCTATCTCATCCTGCGTTAAATTCTTTTCTCCAAACGATTGTATTCTACACAAAAAATAATTATTAATATTATGTCTGTGAATCAGATTATAATAATCACTTACAACCCCAATTTTGCAAACCACTTCTACCTGTACGCCTAACTCTTCTTTGAGTTCCCTCCGAATGGCAGTTATCAAATCTTCACCATCCTCGACACCACCGCCGGCAGTTTCGATTAATGTTGCTTTTCCAAAATCATCATCCCGCTCTCTTACAAAATAGAATTGTCCACTTTCATCATAAACGATTGCTCTGGCAATATTTCTATCATGATCAACATACTCAAATTGCCATTGGGTATCCTGCAAATTTATATTTAATTCTGTATTCATCATGCATTTCTCCATGTCATTGTCTTATATTTTCTGTCCATTCATATCCAATATAACACTTATGGGCAGAGAAAATCCTTGTAAAATTCTAATTTTATGAATTTTCTCTGCCCATGTGCTCATACACTGCCTGCCTTGGACTGATTTTTCACAGTCTTACAGTGTTTTTCTCTGCCTAACAGACACTATAATGTCATCCATGGACTGATATGCCTTATAACATCAATCAATTTTTCTGCCCAAGAGGTTAATTTCACAGCTTTTAGGCAGATACTCGCCATATATCTGCAGATTGAACGCAGAATAAGCAGTCCCCCGCTTCAAGTGTGTAGTGCACTAAGCGGGGGTAAGGGGATGCTTATGTCAGTGGGAGCTTTTAACTCCCACTGACAGTTCGCAAAGCGACTGCGTTCATGAGCAAGTAGCGAAAGCGGATTGCGAATGTCCGCTTTACTACCATGTGTGCCATCAGCGGCAACAGCCTACTCCACCAGCACCGGATTCTCGCACACAACCCAAGGAAGTCCGTACTTATTGAGGGCATCCATGAATGGATCCGGGTCGAACTCCTCGACAGTGAACACACCCGGCTTGTTCCATATGCCCTTTACAACCATCATTGCGCCAATCATGGCAGGAACGCCTGTTGTGTAGGAGATTGCCTGTGAACCTACCTCGCGGTAGCACTCCTGATGGTCGCATACATTGTATATGTAGAGTGTCTTTTCCTTGCCGTCCTTGATTCCTGTATAGATGCAGCCGATATTGGTCTTGCCGACAGTTCTTGGTCCAAGTGAAGCAGGGTCAGGAAGAAGTGCCTTTAAAAACTGGATTGGAACGATTTCCTTGCCATCAAAGTTAATCGGTGTTGTCGATAACATTCCGACATTCTCAAGGCACTTCATATGTGTGAGATAGCTCTGTCCGAAGGTCATGAAGAAACGGATTCTCTTTACACCCGGAATGTTAGCGGCAAGTGACTCAATCTCCTCATGGTGAAGGAGGTACATGTCCTTCATTCCTACCTCCGGGAAATCGTACTCTCTCTTAATCTCCATAGGCTTAGTCTCAATCCACTTTCCGTTCTCCCAGTATGAGCCCGGTGCAGATACCTCGCGAAGATTAATCTCAGGATTGAAGTTGGTTGCGAACGGATAACCATGGTCGCCGCCGTTGCAGTCCAATATATCTATTGTGTGGATTTCGTCAAAATAATGCTTGAGGGCATAAGCTGTGAACACGCTCGTAACACCCGGGTCAAAGCCGCTTCCTAAAAGTCCCGTGATTCCTGCCTCCTTGAAACGCTCTCTGTACGCCCACTGCCAGGAATAGTCAAAATAAGCCGTGAAGCCAAGCCTCTTGCAGCGCTCCTCGTACACCTTTCTCCACTCCGGATCATCCGTGTTCTCGCACTCATAATTTGCTGTATCAATGTAGGAAACCTTGGTTGCAAGGCAGGCATCCATAATTGTCAAATCCTGATACGGAAGTGCTACATTGAGTACTGCATCCGGCTTATAGCTGTTGATAAGAGCAATTATCTCATCAACATGGTCCGCATCAAGCTGTGCTGTTGTTATCTTTGTACTCGTTTTTGTCTCTAACTCCTTCTTTAACGCATCACACTTACTTTTGGTTCTGCTCGCTATACACAACTCCGTGAACACCTCACTAAGCTGACAGCACTTATGAATTGCCACTGAAGCAACTCCACCACATCCAATTACCAATAAACGACTCATCTTTTTTCCTCCTCTTCTAACAATTCCTCAACATATTTCGGAAGCATAAACGCTCCGGTGTGCAGATTACAGGTATAGTATTCCGTAGGTATCTGCAGCTTTTTCCACTCCTCCGGCTTAAAATCAGCCAGTGGGTGATATTTTTTCGACGCAAAGCCAAAAAGCCAGTAGCCCGAAGGGCTGGTCGGTATATGCGCCTGATATACCCTGCTTATCGGGAAGGTGTTGAACACCTTCTTGTGCATCCGCCTGCATGCCTGCTCGTCCTCATCATAGAAAGGGCTTCCATGCTGATAGACAAGTATTCCGTCATCCTTGAGTGCCTTGTAACAGTTGCCGTAAAACTCCCTTGTAAAGAAGCCCTCCGACGCACCGAACGGGTCTGTGGCATCATTTATAATAAGGTCATACACATCCGACTGGGAGCGTAAAAAACGCAGCGCATCGGTGTTGTAGACGTGCACTCTCTCATCCTCCAAGCCCTTTGCCGTATCCGGAAAGAACTCCTTGCATGCCTCAATGAACATGGCGTCCTGCTCAACGATATCTATGCATTTTACTGTATCGTAGTTGATAAGCTCTTTGGCAACTCCTCCGTCACCTCCACCGATAATAAGCACCTTCTCGACATGCGGGTGCACCGACATCGGCACATGCACCACCATCTCATTGTAGATAAAACAATCCTGCTCGGAAAAAATAACACTTCCGTCAAGTGTAAGAAACTTCCCGAACTCAGGCGAAGCAAAGACATCTATTCTCTGATATTCGCTCTCAGCCGAATAGAGCTGTCTCTCCACGCGGATATCAAAACGCACATGCGGCGAATGATTTTCCGAAAACCAAATTTCCATAACCGATACACTCCTGATAATTATTACTGATAACTATTGCTTATAACTATGCCGCATAACTTATATTTAGCGGAATAATAAAAATATGCATTTTTTAGTTATAAAACCCCAAAAAAATTTATACGTTCACAAACCACTGTAAACTATTTATATTCACAAAACAAACTTCCTGCAATATATGTTTTACAAATATCTGCTTTTTCCATAACATCCTAAAACACCAGCACATTAAGATACTTAACCTCCGGGTCCTCCATACCCTGCATGGAGCAGCCCTTCTCTATTGAATAGAGTATATAATCAATAATGTCCTCCGTTATCTCCTCACCCGGCGCAACGATAGGTATTCCCGGCGGATATGCCATCACAAATTCGCCTGAAATTCTTCCTGCCGCCTCCCTTATCGGAACCTTTTCCTTATTCGCATAGAAAGCCTCCTGCGGCGAAGCAAGCACCCTTGGAAGAAGCATCTCCCTGTCGACCTCGAAGCGCTTCTCCTCCTTTTTGTAGAGGCGGCTTATATCGGCAAGTGCCCCCATGAGACGCTCGATATCCTGTATCCTGTCGCCTATTGATATGTACGCCAGTATATTTCCTATATCGCCGAACTCAATCTGTATGTCGTACTCATCGCGGAGAATATCATAGACCTCGATTCCGTCAAGCCCTATATCTCTGGTGAACACGCACAGCTTCGTCACGTCAAAATCATACACAGAGCTGCCGTTTATCAGCTCCTTTCCGTAAGCGTAATAGCCGCCTATGGAGTTGATTTCCTCCCTCGCATACTCAGCCCACTCCATCACCTTCTGAAATGACTGCCTTCCGCGGAGTGCAAGATTTCTTCTGGAAATGTCAAGGCTTGCCATCAGAAGATACGATGCGCTCGTGGTCTGCGTGAGATTTATAACCGTTCTCACATAGTCTGCATTCATGCCGTTATTTGTCAGCAGAATTGAACTCTGTGTGAGCGAACCGCCCGACTTGTGCATGGACACCGCCGCCATATCAGCCCCCGCCGCAATGCCCGATATCGGAAGATTATTTCCAAAGTACAGATGTGTTCCGTGAGCCTCATCAGCAAGCACCTTAAGCCCATAGGAATGTGCCAGCTCACAGATTCCCTTGATATCCGAACAGATTCCATAGTAGGTCGGATTATTGACCAGAACAGCAACAGCACGCGGGTGTGCAAGTATCGCCTCCTCAACCTGCTCCTTGGTGATACCGAGCATTATCCCGATTCTGGTATTTACCTCGGCATTTATATACACCGGAATTGCGCCGCAGAGTATCATCACATTGATTACACTCTTATGGACGTTTCGCGGCACGATAATCTCATCGCCCGCCTTGCACACGGACAGCACCATGTTCTGAACCGCCGATGTAGTCCCTCCGACCATGAAAAAGGCATGCTCAGCGCCGAACGCATCGGCTGCAAGCTCCTCAGCCTCCTTAATCACCGACACCGGATGACACAGATTATCAAGCGGCTTCATGGAGTTGACATCTATCCCGACGCACCTCTCCCCAAGCAGGTCAACCAGCTCCGGATTACCTCTTCCTCTCTTATGCCCCGGAACATCGAACGGAACAATTCTTGCTTTTCTAAACCTCTCAAGCGCCTCATAAAGCGGCGCAGAGGCTTGTCTCTTTAAATCCATGGCAACCTCCGCACATACATTTTTAGTTAGTCATGTCCTGACCGCGCCTGATTTTAGACATTTTCACACAAAAAACAGGCGTGAATATTCACGCCTGTGCAAAAAATCATTATCCCTATATGATAAAAACTATCTCAGAGTTTATCCTGGCAGAGTACCGTTACCGCTCTTATTGACTGTTTCACAAGATGATGTGCATACGCATGATATTCAGTAAATCAACTTATAAAATTCGGGCTTCTAACCCAATCAATAATGTGTGCCCTAGTCACACTTCGGCAACCGACCCGCCTGTCCGCATGGCTTAACCTGACCGGATATATGTCTCTCACCACATATATATGAGCCACATCCGGTATTCATCCGCTGAATACATGTCCTAAATCCGTCCGGTGGTCTGCATCTGTTATTTATCCAAATACTATCTGAACTATAATATATCAGGGAAAAAATGTCAATAAATTTTTCACTCTATCTTATAAAGTAACAATAATACCTTCAAATCCGGTATAACAAATAATCCTCCATGAGAAATTAGTATATTTTTAAATTTTCCTCTATGAAGAATTATAACACTGCTGTTCAACTTTTTCTACCGGCTAATAAATTCGATAGTTTCTATGATACATTACGCATTTTTATGACGATTTCGCCGAACCACGGCACTCTTGAATACCTCCATAAGTGCAGGTGACAGCTCCGGACAATCTTCATCAAATTCGATAGGATATTTCTTCGCTTCCTCTACTTCCTTTAACTGTTCCAAGGTGGGTTCCTGACCCTTAGTAACTGCTAATCTCTTTATCATAATAAAGCCTCCTCTCTGGCTCAGTCGCCAGTCTCGCCGATATTATGCGAATGTTCTCGCCTCTCTCCGTAAATACAACAAACAATATATCTCCAACTCTCCAGAGACAAATTGTCAAGGACTTTTTCATCAAATTCACAAAAAATCCACAAAAAAGGTGCCAGAAGCATTGTATGGCTCCTGACACCTCGTTTGATAGATTACATTTTTCCGTTCAGCAGGTCTTTGCAGAGATACGCATAGTCTGGCAGCTGGTTGATATATGGCTCCCAGCGCCGCTTAATTTCGGCCAATTCCAGCGGATCGGCTGCTTCCAGCGCGTGATCGTTGCCCGTCATATATAAAACATCCGTAGCTACATCGTCCAAACACCTGTAACAGAGATCGGCGGCAGATTCGATTCTGATACCGGTATCCACATAGACTGGATTGACGCCAATCGCCAGCCAGACATAGCCTACCTTGTCCGACCAAAGCAGTTCAAAATCAGGGCTTTGCCGCAGATGTTCCGCAAAGACCTCCTTTACTCGCTCAATTTCATGTTTCTCTTTTTCTGTGTAAAGCATTTTCGTATCCTCCTTGACAAAAATTTTGGTGCGTACCACCATCAGTTTAGCACAAGGCGGCTTCGTTTATCAGCCTTTCACATCTGCTGAATTTCATTTTTGAGCATACGCTTGATTTTATCGCTCATGGTTTCTGTGCTGGTATTGCTGAAATGGACATGAACCTTGTAGGTTGTCTTACCGATTTTCTTTACCATCGCTGGCGTGTTTTCCGGCGCTCTGGACGCAGTAGCGGCGTCTGCCACCTGCATAGTACGGGGTTCTCTGTTCATGGCGCTCCTTTCTCCGAACGGGTCTGTGCCGCCCGGTAAAAAATCAGTCGTGCTTACTGTTTACAATGTCTTTTGCTGTCTGTCGGGTAGCACCGGCATTTTCTTCCCGGAAATTCTTCCCGTCAAAGAGGATCGGCGCACACCGTTCCAAAATACGGTCATAGATACGGGCGTGGGCCAGATCAGGCGGATTCTTCAGCTCGGACAGTTTCAAGTTTGTTGTGATAATCATGGGCCTGCGGCTGCGGTAGCGGCTGTCGATGACGAAAAACATCTGCTCCATAGCATATTCGGTACTGCGCTCTACACCCAGATCGTCAATGATAAGCAGGTCATACTCGTCAAAGCTGGCAATAAACTCCGACCTGTCCTCGGAAAACATTCCCGTCAGACGGTTCAGGATGGTGGGAAAGTTCGTCATCAGCACCGGCACATCCCGGTCAAGCAGGGCATTGGCAATACATCCGGCGAAAAAAGACTTGCCGGTTCCAACATCTCCAAACAGCAAAAGCCCGATATTGCTCTTATATGCCTCTTTCCAGTTCTCCACATAGGCGTGAGCCTTGTCCATCAATGGGTTTTGCCCGTTATCATTGGAAAATGTGTAGTCATACAGATAACGGTCTTGCAAGCCCTGTGCCTTTCGGCGTTTGATACGCTCCATACAGCGCTGCCGTTCTTCAGTAGCCTTGCGCTGCTCCTCAGCCTCCTGCTGGCACTGGCAGATGCAGCGCGGCATAAAGTAGCCGGATTTCCCAAAGCATGGCACAACGGTCTGCCTCTGGCCGCCGCATTTCTTACAGTGGATGAGCCCGTCTGACGGGTCTATATACTCGTCCCCGGCCAATTCCACACCGGCAGCTGCCTTGTCGATGAACTCCCGGATTTCTGCGGTAATCTCAATCATACAGTTTCATCCTCCTTTACGCTGTAATCCCGGTTGCGTGAGGGTGTGACAGTTTTTTTAGCATCCTCACCGGCCCAGCGCCGGATGGTCGCTGCATGGCTCTGATAACGCTTGCCGGTAGAAGCCATGTACTCGGACAGTTTTTCGATGTACTGTTCCCATACAGAAGGAAAGCTGGCCTGCAAGTCTGCCAGTTCTTCATCCGTCAGGAAAACATTCTGGTAACGGCCATAGGCGCAGGCGGAGCGTCCCTTCTCTATCTCTCTCTTTATCTCTATCTCTTTCTCTAACTCTATCTCTATCTCTGGTGGACGAATGTCGGACAAATGTCCGCAGTTTGTCCGGGGCGCAGAAAGAGCCTTATTTTGGAGCCTCGCAGCCCGCTTTCGCTCAGCCTCGGTAGAGGACTGGCCGATTAAAAGTTCGATGTTGCTCATGTAGAATGTGCCGCTGTCCAGCACCTCCACAAGACCCAGCTTCAAAAAGATCTGCAAGGCTCTCTCCACAGTGCCGATCTGCTGGCGGGTAATGGTGGCGATCATCTGCGCCGTGTAAGGAATGTCCTCGTCAAGTTGAAGCCGTCCGCCATGTTTCAGCGATTTCAGATACAGCTTGAGCAGAATGTTGGAATACAGCACACCATCCTGCATACTTTCCAGCAGCACGATGGAATCATCGTCAAAATAGTTTTCTTTGAGTTTCAGGTAATAATATTTTCGGTTGTCTGACATAGGGTTCCTCCTTGGGGTTTATTTCAGGGGTCTGTATGCCTTTAGAGGGCCGTTTTGGGGGCCAGAGGATAAATCTATCAGACTGCCTTTGACACCCCCGAAAAAAGCCTTGATTTACAAGGGTTTTTCAGCCCCTAAAGCGTGACATTTCTCCCGTTGTTTCCGCTTGCGCTTTGCGGCGTTGATCCGCTTCATGCGCGCGGCACATTCCTGGCAGTATTTGGCTCGGTTGGAGCCGGGAGTAAACAGCGCCCCGCATACGGCACATTTCTTAGCATTCAGCCGGTGGAACAGCGCCGTTTCCAGTTCCTTATCCTGCGGCAATACCGCCGCCCGAAACCACCTGCACAACAGGGAGTAGGAAATAGACTGGACACAGACACATTCCTCCCCATCGTCCAGGGCGATACAGTTTCCGTCGATGTAGTTACAGCACTCATGCACCAGCCTCCGCGCTCTGCGATACTGGCGGTAATCCATGACAGGGATAGGTTCAGTCTTGTTGTTCTTCATAAATGATTTCTTTCATAAAGCCGGTAACCTCCTTGAATGAATTTATTGTTAAATATTCGTGCAAAGTATTGTTTTCTTCGTGCAAATGGCATATACTATAATTGCCAGCAGAAAGGGGTTGATCGTATGGCTGGAAATACCACAAACATCAGTATCCGCATGGACGCAGATTTGAAAGCGCAGGCGGACGCACTGTTTACTGAACTTGGCATGAACCTGACTACGGCGTTTAACATCTTTGTGCGCCAGTCGCTTCGTGAAGGCGGCATTCCCTTTGAAGTAAGGCTGGAACAGCCGAACAAAGAAACGGTTGCTGCCATGCTGGAAGCGGAAAGGATTGCAAAAGACCCGTCTGTAAAGGGCTACAATGACCTTGACGAGTTATTTGCTGACCTGAAAAGATGAAAGAAACCAAATATACCGTCAAGTACACGACCAGTTTCAAAAAAGACTACAAACGAGCTATAAAGCGTGGCTTGAAAATTGAGCTGTTGGAGCAGGTCGTAGCATTGCTGGCAATGGGCGAACCGCTGCCGGATAAAAACCGCGATCACGATTTGTCCGGCGATTGGGTGGGCCATCGGGAATGTCACATTCTCCCGGACTGGCTGCTCATTTACCGTATCGAGGATGATGTGCTGGTGCTGACGCTTGCCCGCACCGGGTCGCACAGCGACTTGTTCGGCAAATAAACCATCTGCCGCCGTATGGGAAAACCTGTACGGCGGTTTTTCTGTGTGCAAAAGGGTGTCGTGAAACGCGACGCACCTGAAAGGGGTCGGCAAAGCGCCGTACCCTTTACCGCTCCGGCCCCCGGTCGCGGGGCTTGTCCCGTTCCTGCCGGGCCAGTTGGTCGGCGGCCTTGCGGAGCCGTTCCACAGCTTTTAGCTCCTCCCGCATAGCTTTCATGTCGATGCTGTCCGTCTGCTTTCCGGCGGTCAGCTGGTCGATCTCCCGCTGCCATGCCTTCGGGGTGATTGCCTCGCCGTTGTCTTTCAAGTCTTTCAGATACCGGGTCGCTGCGTCATACAGAATCAGTTCCCGGCTGTGGCGCTGTTCAAACTGTTCCCGCTTTTCCGGCTTTACTTTGGCAAGCTGTTTGTGGATGGACTTGTACTGGTTGTACTGTTCCCACATCTCCCCGCGTTCGGTAAGAATGGCGATCCGGCGCTCAGCCTTGACGATCTTTCCCCGCAGGTCATAGTAACGGCTGTTCATATCAGCGATTTTTTCATGAAGCTGCTGCATAGACTGGATGCCGTTTGCCTGCAAAAAGCTGAATAGTGTAGCGCTTTCCTGCAAAGCCCGGATTTTGCCGGTGCGGGTGCGGGGAGCGTTCAACTGCTGCTGAGCCTCCCACAAAGCTGTCAAGCTGCTTTGCTGTGTTTGTGGTTTTTCCGTTTCGGCTTTCGACCAGCGATAAAGACGGGTAATGCGGGCTTTGATTTCTTTCAGCAGCTTGTTGTCGGCAACGATCTGCCGGTTTACTTCGCCCTTGTCGGTGCGGATGCCGCGCTTTTCCATTTGGCTGGCGGCTGGCCCCAGATGGACAGAGGGAATCTTATCAATGCCCTGCCGCTTGTAGCTGCGATGGTCAATGCGCTCCGGTCTGCCGGCAGATTCCAACGCCCGATTGGTGTAGGCCGCCCACGCTGCCCGCCAAATCTCCACATTTTCTTTATCGTTCCAGTCGGTCGTATCCTCTCTGTGATTTTTCCAACCGCCTTTCCCATCCGGGATACGCTGTCCATTCTCGTCCAGATCGTATGCCTTGCGGCACTTTGCGCCCCACTGTCCATTTTCTTTCAAAGGCCGGAGCGTCAGCATGATATGGACATGAGGATTGCCAGTTCCCTTGTCATGGATAGCAAAGTCGGCACACATTCCTTTGTCTACAAAGTTGTCCTTCACATAGGCGCGCACAAGGGCAAGCTGCTGTTCGCCGGACAGTTCACGGGGCAGGGCTGCTTCAATCTCGCGGGCAAGCTGGCTGTCCCTGGCTTTCTCGATCTGCTCCACGCTGTTCCAGAGGATAGATCGGTCTGCAAATTCCGGCGGCGCGTGGGCAGGCAGCATGATCTCCGCATGGACAATGCCGCCTTTCCGGGTGTAGTCGTGGGTCATTCCGTCCCATTCATTTGTCAGCTTGGTTCCGCTGCGGTAAGCAGCTGCGGCAACGGCAGAACGGCCTGCGCTGCGCTTGATGATACTGACGGGGATATGACAGAAATCTATGGGGAACACCTCCTTTCAGTGAGGGGATAACAGGCTCTGTGGAGCCGGACAAACGCAAAGCGGGTGTTTGGCTGCGCAGAGCGCACAAGGGGTTTGGGGAGCGTAGCTTCCCATCGCGGACGAAGTACGCAACGCCCCCGGCAGGGCGCACAGCACCGGCAACGGTGTATAAGTGCGCCCTTGTAAACAAGGGACTTATGGCGTGTCCCCAGATTTTGGCAGGTTTGCAGTCAATTCCGCAGCCCCCGGAAGATGGGACAGGGCAATCAAAAATGCTTTAACCTCTGCGCCGGAAAGGTCGGGAGCCAACGGGAAAATCCCCTCCAAAACGGCTCCACGCTCAATCAGGCGGCGGGTGCGAACCCTGCGTTCTTCGTTCCGCTGCTTGTTCTCCAAAATCTTCTTTCGGTTTTCAAGCTGCCGAATCTCCTTCAGGACTTTCTCCCGTTCTTCTTTTTGGGGGTGGGCTGTAATTTTTTCGTTCATGTCAGGCACCTCTTTTCTTTGGAAATACTCATAGATTGACCGTCCATTTCTGTCGAGCAAAGTACCGGCGCAGTCTCCGCAGTGCGGCATGGATGGATTTTCCCGCCTGTGATGGCGTGATACCCTCCATTGCGGCAATATCTTTCACTTTCATACCCAGCATATAGCGGGCATGGACACGGCGAGCCTGCATAGGCGGCAGGGAAGAAATGGCTTCGTACAATCGCCGTATCAGTTCTTCGTATTCGGCTAATTCTTCTTTTTCTATCAGGTAGTCCTCCGGCGATGGCTGCGCCCAGCCGATGGCGGCATTTTCGATTCCATCGTTACAATCGAGGGAATAAAACGCCTTATACCGGAACATCTTGCGATCTCTGGCGGCCTCGGCTCTCTTGTCCAGAAGAAACGCTTCGACGATCTCATCGGACACCTCCACAAAAATGTCCTCTTTGCAAAATGGATAATATTGTTTGAGATTGATGGTCTGCATAGGCACGCCCTCACTCTGTTTGAAAAAGGACATCATAGCAACGGCGCATATTCCGCAGCCCCCGGTGGATGGCAACGCTGACCTTACTGCTATGGATACCCTCTCTCCGGGCGATTTCCGGCTGCTTGATACCGGCAATGTAGTAGGCGTGAACACGGCGGGCCTGTGTCGGAGTGGCATGAGCCAGAGCCACCGGCAGAGCTGCTATCAGGTGCAGGCGGGTGGTCATTTCTTCTCGTTCCAGCAAAATATCTTCCGGCGATCTGCTGTGTTCCAGTGCGTAATTTTCCAGCCAGCTGTATGCGTCCAGAGAGTAGTAGGCGCGGTGGTAGACTTTCCGACGCTCATAGTTCTCCATCTCCCGCTTGGCCTGATACATCGCTGCCCATACCTCGTCCGTAACATCCACAAACTCGTCATGCCGGTAGTGGGGATACATCCACCGCAGATTGATTGTTTTCATAGGCTTACCTCCTGAAAATCGGAGAGGCGGACAGCTCGTCCGCTGTCCGCCCCTCGCTGAGATAAGGGAAATGATCCCTTTCACTTGGTAGCCAGAAAACAGGTCATTCGTTAAGCCTGTTCTCAAAGAAATTTATAAATTTTTTTCTGACCGCCTCCACACTTTGATAAACAGCCACTTTGGAGCAGCCGCACAGCACACCGATCTCTGCAAGGCTCAGCCCGTCAAGCGCATAGAGCAGGAACCGGCGGCGCTGGGCCTCGGTACAGGTGTCCAGAACAGCCATCAGCTCATGCAGCGTTTCCATGCGGCAAAGGTATTCCTCCGGCGTTTCGCCGTAGACCCCTACACCCTCGGAGGTAATGATGTACTCGTCAAACTCCCGGCCATCCCAATGCCGCCGCTGTTCATGAAACAGGTTCTCCGTTTTGTGATCGGCCCGGTCAAGAAATTCATAGACTTCCAGCGTAACCTCCACGGCCACAGCTTGTCCGTTATAATTGATGGTAACTTCCATCTGCCTTTCCTCCATTCAGATTTTTTTGGTAAATCTGAATGGGACGGCGGAGAACGGCACTGGGGCCAGGGTTCGGGCCATGATGGCCCGATGTTCCAGCCCCATAGGTATGAAAAAGCGCCCGGACAGCAAAAAGCCATTCGAGCGCAAAAAATACGGTATTCAGTTATATTTTGACAATTTTCGCGCTGCCTGCCAGACGGGGCCGGTTCGGTGGCCGGGCTTTTTTGTCGATAGTGCAAATATCGTCTGAATTTGTCGGCGGTCAGTGTGCTTCATGGCGGCTCCCTCCTAAAGCCGCCATGTCAGCGTATGGGCATCACTCCTTTGTTGAGGGCATAAAGAACGGCGGCCTTGATTTGTTCAAAGCCGCCGCAGCGATAAATAAGCATGGGTAGTGTCTGTCGAACGACGGCTTTTTTTCTTTTGCCGTCGTCCGGCAGATGAATGAAAAATTATTGTATTTCGAGTGTCACAGTCAATACATTGGATTTAATTTCAGCAGAAACATTTCCGCCCAGTTTATCCGTCAGTAACTTTACAACCGCAAGTCCTACTCCTGTACCACTGTTGTGTCTGGATGCGTCCCCTGTATAAAATCGTTCAAAGAGGCGGGCGGGATTTATTTCGATTTTACTATCAATCGGATTTTCAATCGTGAAAATAGCCCTATTTTCCCTTGCCTGCTTTAAGCTCATTTTTATGCCGCCGGATGAATAACGTATCGCATTTGTCAAAAGATTTTGTAAAATCCTTTCCACCATACTGTAATCGGAATTGAGATAGACAGAATGGGGCGGCAAATCAATTTCAGGGGATAAATTTTTTGCTTCCAATGCAGGAGCATTCTCTGTAATAAGATTTATCAGCAAATTAGACAGGTTAAAATCTTCTCGCCGGGGTGTTATCTGCTCGGCATCCAAAATAGACAGGTCATAAAAAGTCTGTACCAATTCTTTCATTCTTTCTGCTTTGTGAAAAATGGTTTCTATTCGCTGTTCCTGCTTGTCTGTCAGAGTTTCTTTTCTTAATAGCTGTAAATGTCCGAGTATAACGGTCAATGGTGTCCGTAGATCATGTGAAATATTTGCAATCGACTCTTTCAGATAGTTTTCGTGGCGAAGCGTACTGGCAATCAACTGCCTTTGATTATCGTTATACTGGTTTAGTATTCCTGCCAGTTGTTCCAAATCTTTGTCAATTAAAGAGATGTCCAGCATTTTCTCGGATTTGCCATTTACCAATTCAGCTATCTGTTTTGATAGATTGCGGATTTGCCATTTTGTTTGAAGATATTTGAATAGCAAGATAAGCAACAGCAAAAATACAATCAATAGCAGTAGCTCTATTTTAGACACCTCCTTCTTTCCGTTTTCTAATTGAAATCTATTTTAATTCACATTTCCGAAAGCTGCACCATGATAAAATCAACAACGTAAAAACCCAAACAATTCCAATCAAAATCGGGAATGGTTGGAAGATTGCTGTGCTGGTAACTGCCTCCCTTATTTGATAAGTTGGCAAAAAAGCTACTGGAAATTTCAACATCATTCCAAAACCCAGATAAAGACTAAGTACAAACGTTGTAACGGCTGTAACAGCAATCGCTTTTGCAGAATTACGCAGTGAAAAGCAAATCCAGATTGCAATGAAAAAAGTAGCACTGTTCAAAAGTAAAGAGTATAGAACCGCCTTAGCAGCCTGATAAATAAAGTTTCCTCCGTCAATAAATCCAAATCTGAAAAATTCTCTTATACACCCGGCAATGGGATAAACAAGAGCCATGACGTTAAACGCAATCAAATATGTGATTACCTTTGAAAAGAAGATTGATTTTCTGGAATGGCCCGCAGTTATTTCAAGATCTACTGTCCGATAAGAAAACTCCTGTCCTAAAATCAAAGCTAAAATACTGGACATCAGAATGAGAAGAAATGTAGAGTCATAAACCATTCCGTTAAGAATATCCGCAAGGGAAGTAGCCGCCCCGCCGGTTGTTCCCATAACTTCCGGGACATAAGTTTCTGCCGTAAAAAAGCCAATTAGAAAGATGCCTACCATGCCACACCAATACAAGAAATTATGTGATAATTGGTATCTTTCCATTTTTAATAGATTCCTCATTTCGACACCTCCCTGTCACTTCAAATCAGAACGCCTAAATCCCCAATAAGCGCCAAAATATAAAATGAATATCCACAAAAAATCTGTGAGAACAAACTGCGCCATTGACGGAGTAAATTGTTGTAGTGCAATCAGCCGGAGCTGTCCCATTGGCAACATTCTTGAAATAGAGAGTGCCTGATCTCCATTCATCAAAAAAATCATCAAGAAAAAAAGAACCATCGGGACAGCTAAAGTTTTTCCTATATCACGAAACAGAAAAGCAAAGAAAAACGGCAACAGGCACATTGCAAATAAAGAAACAACCACAAGCAAAACGGTATAGAGATTGCCGCTAATACTCACGAAATTTTCTTTGAAGCAAAGCCCGCCAATCAATCCATGTACCAGTAATGGTAAAGCTAAAATCGTCATACAGGCTATTTGATAGGCTGCCAGTTTTGCAAGTAATATCTGTCCTCGGTTATGGCCTGCATTGATATAGGATTGCAGTGTTCTTTGTCCAAAGTCATTTCCAACAAACAACGCGGAAAAGACGATTGCCAGAAAATAGAGAATAGGCACATTATATAACGATGCAAAGAATAAACTGGATGTTTCTCCAATACTGTCTAACAACAGCACACTGCTCAAAAAAAGATTAAACGCCACAATCCCCCAAAAGTACCGGCTATGAAACAATTTATAAAACTCAGCATTTAGGAGATTTAACATTTTCTGAACCTCCTATCTTGCTTAAAAAGTAATCTTCCAGTGTATCGCCGGATACAGAAAGCCCTGTAACGAGGATATGCTCATCCGACAAAACAGCCGCTACTTTTTCCAAATCATCAAGATAATCGTACAGGCGAATTGTCCCATCGGGCAGCAACTTGAAATTTTCTGTATGAAGTTTTTCTTCCAATACAAGCAGCGCCTTTTGCGGGTCGGTAGCCTTGATTGCAATATGCCGTTTACAGCGTTCATTCAATTCCTGATCGGAGATTTCTTCAATGATTTTCCCTTTGTCAATTAAAATAAATTCTGTTGCGGTTTGGTATAGTTCCTCTAAAATATGGCTGGACACCAAAATTGTCATGCCATATTCTTTGTTCAAGGATTTCAGCAAATTCCTGACTTCGACAATCCCGGCAGGGTCAAGTCCGTTGATCGGTTCGTCGAGAATTAAAAATTCTGGCGTGTTCAAGAGAGCGATTGCAATTCCCAGCCGTTGCCTCATACCCAAAGAAAAATTACGAACACTCTTTTTGCCAGTGTCCTTTAAGCCAACCATATTCAAAGTCTTTTCAATCACTGCTTTATCGGGGATGCCGCGTTGGATGCGTTGTATCTCCATATTTTGATAAGCTGTCATGGCCGGAAAGAGTGCAGGTGTTTCAATCATGCAGCCAATCCGCTTTCTCTGTTCCTGCAAATCTTTTGCCGAACTCTTTCCCCATAAGTCTAAAGTACCGCTGGTCTGGAAAGCCAGCCCTGTAACCAATCGCAGAAAAGTAGTTTTACCTGCTCCGTTCTGACCGATAAAACCGTAGATTTTCCCTTTCTCAATTTGCAAGTCAATATGATCTAAGGCAACAGTATGCCGGTATTTTTTTGTCAGACTATGTGCCTGTAAAATGATGGAACTCATGTTATCAACCTCCTTTATGATTGATTGTAAGAGGCAATCATAAAGAATTTCTTAAATCCAAACAGAAATCTCTAAAAAATGTCTAAAGCCAGAGGTCTAATCTCTGGCTTTGTGTAAACGGTATCCAATACCCCAAACAGTATCAATAAAGTCCTTGTCCGGGCAAACGGCTTTTAATTTGTTACGGAGATTACTTATATGAACATTTAATGTGTTATCCTCACTGATATACTCGGTGTTCCAAACACTTTGAAATAAATTTGCTTTTGAGAATATTTTATCCGGGTATTTCATCAGCAACTCTAAAATTGCAAATTCTTTTGCCGTCAAAGTCAATTCGCTGCCTTGCAAAAAGGCGGTATTATCGTTCAAATCCAAAATCAAATCGCCATGACGTAAATAGGTAGGAGTATCTTTTTGAAACTGCACTCGACGGAGATTACTTTCAATTCTGGCCAGAACTTCCTCCATATCAAACGGTTTTGTAATATAATCATCTGCACCGAGACGCAGTAAATCTATTTTGTTTTGCGTTGTTCCTTTGGCGGAAATAATGATGATTGGAACCGTAGAACATTCTCTTACCGCTGTAAGTACGGTATCACCATTTCGATATGGAAGCATAATATCAAGCAAAATCAAGTCGATATTATTTTCCCGCAGGCAATCCAATACATGAAGCCCGTCATATTGGCAAAAAACTTCATATCCATTTTCCTGCAAAAATTCAGCTAATAACTTGCTGATTTCCAAATCATCCTCAACCAACAGAATTTTCATTTTCGTTTTTCACCTGCTTTTTATATCGTCTATCGGCGGGTTTGTCTGTTTCCTTGGGGATCAACCAAACACCGGCCATTTTCACAGCGCCGGGAATACGACCCTCGACGCAGTAATAGTTGACTTGACGGGACGAAACGCCCCATTTCTCGCTTGCCTCTTTGAGTGTCATATAGTCCATATTTGCACCTCCGACAACATTTTTCATTATATTTCATTTGCTCGAAGGACGCAAGACAGGAAATATGTCGGAAGTGTAAAAAACAAACAGAGGCCGCGAGTAGCAGCCTCCGCTTGCAAAAACTATTGATAAATCAGCTCTGTAAGAATAACTTCCTCCACCTGCGCTTTCAGCGTGTTCATCAGCCCCACCCAGCGCATAGGGTCACGGGCTTTCAGTTCCTCGGTGACACCTGTCGCCTCCATCATGCGGGGCAGCATGGCGTCCATCCGTTCACGCGCCGCCCGGTCAATCTCCTACAGGTGCGGGTACAGCTTTTCATTCAAAATCAAGCTGCTGTAAAGGCCGGGCCGGTGTTCCTTCAGGTAGCGTTGCCGCATACGGCCATACTTGCCGATGGGGGCCTCCGGCTGCTCGGAAAGTTTCAGGTCAGGGATGTAGTAATCTCCGCAGCGGGTATAAGTCAATTCGCTCATGTTCATTCTCCTTTGCACTGTGATGGTTAAACTGCGGCACTGGCCGATACGGTGGCCTTGCGCGGCTCCTGCCTGGGTAGCTGACCGACAGGGATAAAAATGCCTTTTTCCATGTCCTCGGCCCGGATCGCGGCCTTTGCTGCCTCCACTTGGGCCTTGCGCTTGGCGTTGTAGCGTTCTTCCCATTCTTTCTGCTTGCCGTTGGCCTTGCGGCGCAAGTAGTTCTGGTGAAGCCTGTCCTTGCGTTCCTCCTTCTTCCGCAGTTCTTCCTGTTCCTCCAGGGTCAGGGGAACCGGCTGCAAGGCGGGCGGGATATACCGGCCCACAAAGTTGAAGTAGATTTCAACCTCCTGCGTGGTGTCCTGGCTGCCTTTTCGAGCGCGTTCGTGGACAAGGATTTTCTCTACAAACTCGTTGAGCATGGTGTTTGTCAGAGTGTCAAAATTCTCGTACTTATCAATCAGGGCTATAAATTTCTCCGCTGATTTCTGGCTTTGCTCGTAGCCGGTAACAGCCTTTTCCAGCTCCGCAATTTCAATCTCAAGTGCATCCTGCTCTTTGGCATACTGTGCATCAAGCGCCTTATATCGTGCATCCGGCAGCTTGCCGAGGGCGTTGTCCTCATAGATTTTGCAAATCAGTTTTTCCAGTTCTCCGGCTCTCTTTTGGGCAGCAGCCAGACGCCTGCGCTTTTTCGATATATCGGCACTCTGTTGAGCAACCTGCGTCTCCTGAACAGTGTGAATAAATTCCGTCCGGTCATTTCTGGAATATTCAGCAATAGCCCGGAGCGTGTCGGAAACCAATGTCAGAACAGCACTCTCATTGATACGGTGTTGTGTAGGGCATAGTGTCCCACACGGAACTTTGGTATAATTGGAACAGGTATATTGAGAAACCCGCTTGCCATTGTTGGTGCGGTGGACATACATCTTGCCGCCACAATCGGCACAATAGAGCAAGCCTGTGAGGGGAGCCGCTTCGCCCCAGCCGTTTGGATAACGCCGTACATTGCTGCGGATTTTCTGCGCCAAATCAAAGGTCTGCTGGTCGATAATGGCTTCATGGGTATTCTCAAAGATCGTCCATTCGTCCTCAGAAACATAGTGGCTTTTCTTGTCCTTAAAGTGCTTACGGGTCTTGAAATTGATGGTATGCCCTAAATACTCTCGTTTTTTCAAAATGTTCACGATGGTAGATGATCCCCATCCATAGGGGTCTTTGACCGGCTTTGAACGGTTCACACCCTCGTTGAAGCGGGCAAGGTGTACGACAGGAATTTCAATCCGGTCTGTGGATAATTTGCAGGCGATCTGGTAAGGCCCATATCCCTCCAGCGTGAGGGAGAAGATACGGCGTACTACTTCGGCAGCTTCCTCATCTACCAGCCAATGCTCCCGTTTTTCGTCCCATAAGTAGCCGTAAATCACAGTGCCGGTCAGGTGCTTGCCACTCATGCCTTTTGACTTAAACACAGAGCGGATTTTCCGGCTGGTATCACGGGCGTAAAATTCATTCATAATGTTGCGGAACGGGGTAAAATCGTCATCGCCTTTCAGACTGTCCACACCGTCGTTGATGGCAATCAGACGAACGCCTCGCTGCCGCAAAACCTCCATAACTTGACCGACCTTCAGATAGTCGCGTCCTAACCGGCTCATGTCCTTGATGACGATTGCCTCTACACGCCCTGCCTCCACTTCCTCCATCATCGCCAAAAATCCGGGGCGGTCAAAACGGGTGCCTGAGATACCATCATCGGTAAAGTGCGTAGGGTTGGGCAGCCCATTCCGGCGGGCAAAATCCTCTAACATCTGCTTTTGGTTGGATATGGAATTGCTCTCGCCCTGTAACTCATCGTCCCGGCTCAGGCGCTCGTACAGTGGGGTAATTTTTTCATTTCTCATGGCTGTACCTCCTGAAACAAAAATGCTCTAAGTGATTGCTTCACTAACCATGACAGAATCATGATTAAGAAGTCACTTAGAGCATATATCACCGCTGGCGAGCTTGTATTTCTTATACTGCCTCACGGCGAAGTGCTGGGGGCTGCGACGTTCCAACCCGTCAAACATATAGTCCACCGCATTTTTGAAGGTTTCGTCATCCTCCCGGACTTCCATGCTGTTTATCATTTCCACCAGCGTATTCATGTTGCGTTCTTCCTCCGGCCCCTCAAAGACGATGTAGGCCACAAGGGCGCAGTACAAGAGGGTTTCAGCTTTAGTCCAGAACTCGTCGCCCTCCTTGCCGTCGCCTTTGGTGTTGGCGATCAGAGCGGTAACAAATTTCAAAACATCGCTTTCTGTCTTGATATAGGCCAGCGGATTGTAGTGCATGGATTTTGAAAAGTCGATACTGTTGAACACCCGCACCCTGTATTTCTCCCGTTGCAGAAACCGCCCGCACTGGTCGAGGGTGCCGCCCTTCGGGTCTACCACCACATACGAGGAATGGGCTTGAAGGAGCTGCGGGGTCAGCCAGAACCTTGTCTTTCCCGAGCCGGACGATCCGATGACACAGGCGTTTAGGTTCCGGGCATTGGCGGGTATCTTCGGACGGGTGTTCATGGTAAGGAACTCCGTCCCGGTCAGAATGACATTGTTCTGAAATTTAGGGTC
>CDZY01005515.1_pt1 | contig 147483 bp, 138 predicted proteins | sample 557671 | NCBI WGS metagenome assembly CDZY01 (sample SAMEA3182091, study PRJEB8094) | gut metagenome | biome: human; feature: gut; material: Stool; isolation source: human stools | place: Canada | collected 2013-03-11
TATGAAGCATTGATGTTTCTGCTGATATGGTATTCCGTATCAACTACTCTTTTTCAGATGATACGGTCAAAAATATTTATTTCTGATTGCGTGGTATTCTTTGATACAATCGCCACTTTTATACAGAACATTGCAGGATTGACTATACTGGCAGGGAAGAATGTGGCACAGGTTAGCAATGGAATATCCAATCCTGTCGTTGCCGGAATTATATACTGGATGATAAGAATACTGATTTCCGGTGGATGTCTGGTGGGTGTGGGAATACTTTTGGCATTCATCGAAATAAAGATTGCAGGGCTATATAAGAAATACTGTTGGGATATGATTACCATAATGGTGATACTCGTAAGTATGGCAATAGCAATCTATTTCGCAGATTGGATAAGGACAATATTACCAGTCAATCTACTGTTTCTATTGTTATTGGTACAGGTAATATATGTCGTGATAAGATGGTATGTGAAAGGCTGGCGGGAAACAAGGGGATATTACTAAAACATACTATACCATGCCTAAAACTGTTAAACAATAAATCGGCATAATTGGTCATTTCATGATGCAAGATAAAAAGACTGATTATGTCGATATACAGATTCTGTGAATGAATGAAAGTGGATAACTTGTTTTGTCCGAGCAAGGGAACTATAATGTTTTGGTAGAAGTAAAAAAGACAACCATTTGGTTGAGAAAAAAAGATGCAGAAAAACCTATTGACGGAAGAATAAAAAATCAAGGAGTAATCATGATAGAAAACAAGATAATATTGATTGAAGATGATAAAGAAATAAGAGGAATGATAAACGATTATTTATCAGGAGAATTTGAAGTGACAGCTTTTAATGATGGTATGTCAGCTATCCAGAAAATTACAAGCTATGATGAATATGCGCTCGCGCTTATTGATCTTATGTTACCGGACATAAGCGGGATGGAGATTATTAAGATAATTCGTAAAGTCAGCAAGATACCAATTATTATTATTACTGCTAAAGACAATGATATAGACAAATCATTAGGATTGAATTTGGGTGCTGATGATTATGTGGTAAAACCTTTTTCACTCATTGAGCTTACTGCTAGAATAAAGGCTAACATCAGACGAGCAAGAACCTACCAGGCGTTACCGAATAATTCAATTATCAAAATTAAAGATATAGAAATCGACCCTCATAGTCACATGGTTCAGCGCAAAGGAGTAACCATAGATTTAACGCCAATTGAATTTCAAATTTTATACATTTTAGCAAGCCATCCGGGGCAGGCTTATTCAAAGGAAAGGCTATATGAACTGATTTGGAAAGAACCATATTTTGGAAATGAAAATGTGTTGAATACACACATCAATCGTCTTCGCTTGAAATTGAAGAGCAATGCAGAAGACAGTACAGCCTATGTTAAAACTTTATGGGGCATTGGATATAAGATGGAGGAGAAATAGATGATGATTTTATTTGTGGTTCTTTCATTTGTTATGGTTTTTATATTGATCTGGCAACAGATACAGCATAAAAAATTAGTACGAGAAATTGATTATATTACAAGTAGGCTTGATACTATTTCTGTCATTTCTGAAAATGGCTTTGTACTTATACCTACAGATAATGATAGTATCAAGAAATTAAGCGCTGCACTTAATAAGCTGCTTCAGGATTTTTATACAAAAAAGTCACAATTTGAGCAGAGTAAACAGGCAATGGCGAAAGTCCTTACAAACATCTCTCACGACATCCGAACTCCACTCACTGTTCTAAAAGGAAATAGTGAAATGCTTTCCAATATAACAAACACTTACTCTGCATCTGAAAATGTTCATGCTATGGCTGTTAAAATAGACCAAAAGGCTGATGATTTAATCTCAACAATTAACGACTATTTTACAATGTCTAAAATAACTTCTGGAGATTTTTCTATTAAAATGAAAAAGGAAAATATATCAAGGATTTGCCAAGATACAATTTTGGACTACTATGACCTTCTTGAACAGAAACAATTTGAAGTCAATATTCAGATACCGGATACACCGATTTTTGCCTATACAGATAACGAGGCGTTACAACGCATTTTAAAAAATCTGATAGACAATGCCATCCGACATGGTGGTGATGGTAAGTATATTTCTTTAAGGCTCACCACATCAAATGGAAAAAACATTATTGAAATAGAAGATCGAGGAGATGGGATATCACCACAGCAGCAAAAACAGATCTTTGAAAGGAATTATACAACAGCCCGAAAAACTTCCGGCAGTGGTTTGGGGCTTTCAATTTCAAAATGTCTTGCTGAACAAATTGGGGCAGACTTAGAAGTTTATAGTGTACAAAATGAGCAAACTATTTTCTCAATCATCTTGAAAAAGTTAGAAAATCGTTAGATTTATGACAGAGAAAAGAGAAGTCCATTTTGTATAATGGCAGCTATAAAGGAGGCACACAAAATGGATTATATTATGGAAACCGTAGGTTTGCGAAAAGCCTACAAAGATAATATTGTTGTAGACGATGTAAATATGCATATATCTAAAGGGGCAATATATGGCTTTGTTGGTCCAAACGGCGCAGGAAAAAGCACGGTTATGAAAATGATTTTGAGTCTTATCCAGCCAGATGCTGGAGAGGTTCAGCTTTTAGGCGAAAAAGTTACCAGTCACAGTTATGAAATATTCAAAAAGGTTGGTTCTATTATTGAGAATCCATACTTTTACGATAAAATGACTGCCAGACAAAACTTAGAGCTGCACTGTGAGTATATGGGATTTCCCAACAAGGAACGAATCGATGAGGTTTTGCATTTGGTGGACTTGCAGAATGTCGAGAAAAAACAAGTTTGTCATTACTCGTTGGGTATGAAACAACGACTTGCTATTGCAAGAGCTATTCTGGCAAAGCCAGAATTTTTGATTTTAGACGAACCGATCAATGCTTTAGACCCTGAGGGTATTCGTGAAATGCGAACCCTTTTTCAACGGCTAAATCAAGAAGATGGAACAACTATTTTTATATCCAGCCACATTCTATCCGAAGTGGATCTTCTTGCTGATACGATTGGAATTATTCAACACGGAAAACTCTTAACAGAATTACCTATCGAAGAAATCCATAAGCATCAAACAGATTATATCAGCTTGCAGGTTGACGATGTGACTCGTGTTGCTGCACTGCTTGAAAACATGAGAATCACGAATTTTAGTGTATTAGATAAAGAATTTATCCACATTTATGATTCTGATATTTCAGGTAAAGCTCTGTCAAAAGCAATCATTGAGAACGGGATTGGTTTGGAGAGCATGGGACGCAAGCAAGACACACTGGAAGATTTCTTTTTCCAGCTTACAGAGGAGGAAAAATGAGATGACACATTTGATCAAACTGGAACTGAAAAAATTTGGTATTGCACAAAATATTATCTTTATGTTTGCCGCAATTCTTTTCAGCATCCTTTTCATTACAATATCTTTATGGGATAGCATGACAGACCCCAAACAGGTCAAAGACACATTTGAAAGCACATACCTTGTCATTGGCTTATTGATGTCATTCATTTTTCTTGTGTACTCGTCGGTCTTAACGGCAAAGCTGGTTATTGGAGAATATAATCATCGAACAATTACGATTATGTTTTCTTATCCTTTAAACAGAATAAAATTGATTGCCAGCAAATTAACTATAATCATGGTTTATACAGCGATTTCAATGACGATTGGATATATCTGTTGTAGCAGTTATATTATATTTGCGGATAAATCCTTTAATATGCTGGAGGGAACATTTCAACCATCAATGCTCCGAACATGGATACCAATGGCAATAACCACTGTGATTATATGTATGGTGCTGTCTCTGTGGTCATTTATTATTGGCATGATCAGAAAATCTGTTCCTGCAACAATCGTTACATCTTTGATTGTTATTGTGTTACGGCAAGTTATTATCACCAAAAACACAACCAATCAGGAGTCCATAATGCAAGTTATCTTAGTTGCTATTGTTACCGTCATTGCTACACTACTTATCTTTAAAAGAAAAGTGCCTGAACTATATTGATTATATTTCTATTTTTACAAATGGTAAAAGAAAAAGCCGTCGCAAAGCAGATTCAATTTCATGTATTTATATAACGGCGGCTTTGATTTTTAAAGTCAATGTTTTTAGTGATTACACAAACAGATGACAACTTACATGTATGTGGTAGCTGACGTAAGTTTGGATTATTTTAAAAGATTTCCAATGAATCTTCCGCATCTACCCACATCTGCATATTCCCATCCAGATATAATCGTACATATTCAAGCGGTTCACCAATTGCAAGTGCATTTAATGCACAATCTGAGCCAGGCGTAGTTTTTAAATTCTTTTCTGCTTCCCAACAGTCAATGCGGAGCATATAGCTCGCAGAGGTATAAACATCAACACTATTACGTTGTGGATTGTATTCTGCAAATATTGTTCTCATTGTATCAAATCTCCTTATCATTCAATCAATCATTTCTTACAAAAATCAGAAGCGTTTCAATCAGTTCACCATGTCATTTTCATTTTGTGCTATAATGTGTTATCAGTTTTTTTGCCCTTGTATTTGCCCTTATCAGAGTTCGTAAACACTGGTGGGACGATATAACACAAGGGAAACAATAAGGGAAAGCTCACCTGCGCCAAACTTAGTGTTTTCAAAGGCTTGAGAGATATTTGATAATAAAATATAACAATTATTAAATCCCTTGGAATACATGAAATCTCAATTCCAGTTTGCAAAACTGACCAAAAATACAAACAGTTCGTAAAATATGTATTTTAAGGGGGATTACGAAAAATTATACCATTTTGTGCAAATCCACATATTTAATAGAAAGATTCACATAAAGATTATTGAGAATACAGTATTGTGCCCTTAGAAAAAAGTACTATATTAAATTAGTCTGATGAATTCGGACTTGAGTATAAATAATAATATGATTAAAGAGTCAAAAGGTATCATAAGATAGGAGGAAATAACAAACTATGTCTTCAAAAAAAGGTGCGATGAAAAAGAAATTGGAAAACATGCATTTGGGTAAAAGAATCAACTATGGTTACAAAATGGTTATTACCATGATGCTTATTTCGGGACTGCTTTCGATTGCGGTCATTGGTGTGTTGTTTTTCAATATGTTAAACTATGTAAACAAGGTAAATGCTTCTGATCAGGCGGTTAAGGTATGTAGAATAAATGTAACTGCAGCGGCAAGAAATGTAAGAGAGATGGCACTTAATCCTGACAAGTCTACGTATGAAGATTATGAGCAGGATGCAAAAACTTTGCTCGAGGATATTGATGTGCAGTTAAAAACAATAAAAAAAGCAGGTATCGTTCCTGAGGATCAGTATAATGAATATTCAAAGGCTCTTTCTGACTGGGCGAATACCGGATACTCAATCATGGATAAGATTAAAGCCGGACAGAAGGATGGGGCTGTTGATCAGATTATCAATGAGTGTACACCAAAGTTAAATAAAACTGTTGAGCTTGCAAAGGAAATCGACAAGCTGACTGACGAAAGAAGCCTTCAGGCAGTTGTAAGTACATATGTATGTGCCGCAGTCGGACTCATAATCATAATTATCTGTCTGATATGTGCAAGTCAGTTGGCAAAGAGAACAGGAAAGATCGTGCTTGATACAATCCTTGAGCCGTTACATGCAATCGAGGATGTGGCAAAGGAGCTGACAGAAGGAAATCTTCACAGCACACTTGAGTACCATTCAGAGGATGAAATCGGTAGATTGGCACACAGCATGAGAAAGTCTATCCGTATTCTCGGCTCATATGTGGAAGATATAGACAGGTCGATGAAGCTCTTTGCGGACGGACATTTTGATGCACAGCCGGAAGTAGAGTGGAGAGGCGATTTTGTAGGTATTTTACAGTCATTTATGGAATTTGAAAAAAGTATGGCAGTCACCATAAATGGAATCCAGCATGTATCAAGCGAGGTTTCAAGTGCGGCAGAGCAGGTAGCTGCAAGCTCAAATGACCTTGCAGACGGTGCAACCAATCAGGCTGCGGTTGTAGAGGAACTGACAGCGACAGTTGCGGGAGTTTCAGAGCAGGTGGAGCAGAATTCAAAGAGTGCAAAGGAAATCAGTGGAAAAGTGGATGAGCTTGGAGGTGCAATTTGGGAAAGCAATGGAAAGATGCAGGAGATGGTTGCAGCTATGCATGAAATAAACGAAGCCTCTAAACAGATAGATCAGATTATATCAACTATTAATGAGATTGCATCACAGACCAACCTGCTTGCATTAAATGCTTCTATTGAGGCGGCAAGGGCAGGGGAGGCAGGAAAAGGCTTTGCGGTTGTGGCAAATCAGGTAAATATTCTTGCCGATCAAAGTGCACAGGCTGCAAAGGAATCAGCTGCGCTTATAGAGACATCTGTGCAGGCTGTTGAAAAAGGCATGAATATTGCAGAGCAGACAGCCTCACAGCTTGAAGAAGTAGCAGAGAACTCTAAGGTGATTACAAAAGAGGTGATTAATATAGCTGATACACTTGAGACCCAGACCAGTGAGATCAAGCAGATTAACGAAGGAATTGAGCAGATCAATGATGTTGTACAGACCAATTCAGCAACATCACAGGAGTGTGCGGCTGCGAGCCAGCAGATGAGCAGTGAGTCAGAAAATCTGAGTGAAATGATAGCGAAATTCAAAATCTCAGACATTGAAGAGTAATATAATGGAAGGTGAATTTTGATGATGGCTTTTGATGCATATAAAATACTTGACGAGCGGGAAGCAGGAAGTATGATTGACTTAATTGCACCTTGTATGGATGATTATCTGTATATTATAGATTTGAAGAATGATACACTGAGGATATCACAGTCAGCGGTAGAGCGTTTTATGCTTCCTGATAAATTTATGAATGATGCAACAAAGCATCTTCGTACGTTGGTTTATGAGAAAGACCGTAAGCTGCTCGAAAATCACAAGCGTAAAATATATGCTTGAAAAGAAAAAAGGTACAACGTGCGATGTCGTTTGATTAGCGGGAAGAATTCACCGGTATGGATTAGCTGCCGTGGGGAGGTAATCAATGATAATGAGGGGAAACCGCACTATAATATCAATGCTACGGAATGGAATTATCTTAGCAGTCTGCTTTTCATACATGCCGGATGCATTTCCATATCAGAGCCATTGGAAGATGGAAGAATGTCACAGTGCCTACTGGGAGCTGGTCCCAACAATTGACCACATCATTCCTATTGCCATTGGAGGAGAGGATAACCTGTCTAATTATGCGACAACGTCTATGCTTCACAATTCAGTTAAGAGTAACTGGACAATAGAGCAGCTAAAATGTAAACTGTATCCTACAGGAGACATTAATGAGTATGACGGGCTTACAGGGCTTTTCGTGAGACTTACAGAAAACGACCTTGAGCTTTTTGATGATCCATACATAAAACGCTGGTATAAGTTATCTGTGGGAATGAAATAGAGACAGTTCCTAAATGTATATAACAATTGATTGTAAATGAAAGAGATAATAGTATGCATATATATGTAGATGCTGACGCATGCCCTGTGATTGGGATAGTTGAAAGAATAGCTAAGAGTCATAATATTGCCGTAACGCTTCTGTGTGATACTAATCATTATCTTACATCAGATTATTCAGAAGTGGTATATGTGGGAGCTGGTGCTGATGCGGTTGATTTTAAGTTAATAAGCCTTTGTATGATGGGTGATCTGGTAGTTACGCAGGATTATGGTGTAGCTGCCATGGCATTAAGTAAGGGGGCATATGCCATTCATCAGTCCGGGAAATGGTATACAAACGAAAATATTGATTTTATGTTAATGGAAAGACATATAAGTAAGAAGGTAAGGCGGGCAAGCAGTAAAAACCACATGAAAGGTCCAAGAAAAAGAAGTGATAAGGATGATTTAAACTTTGAAGCCTCTTTTGAGAGACTAGTGGAAAAGTATCAACACTTGGATACCAGCCGGATGTCTGGAAGAGCTGGAGTTAAATAAAAATTAGGAGACAGATATATGAATTTTGAATTAGCATGCCTGGAGGATTTTAATGAGATAGAAAATCTCTATTGGGATTTAATAGATAAAAGCAAAGAAGAACCTTCTTTTCCTGACTGGGAAAAGGGTGTACATCCTTCAGCAGATTTTTTAATGGCTGGTATTGTTAAGAAAGAGTTGTTCGTATTAAGAGATGAAGGAATAATTAAGGCATGTGCCATAGTTAACAGTAATTCTAATAAAGAGTATAAAAAGGTAGCGTGGAAAGTAAATGAAAGAGATAATAATGTATGGATAATCCATGCTCTCGCAGTGCGATATGAGTACCGCGGTATGGGTCTTGCTACTCAATTTGTAAAAAACTTAATATCATATGCTAAGTTGGAAAACATTGAAGCCATTCACCTTGATGTAATAGATAAGAACACACTAGCTGACAAGTTATATATCAGAGCTGGCTTTAAATATGTAAGTACTGAAAACATATTTTATGAGGTGGTTGGAAACAGGCAGTTTAGAATGTATGAGTATGTGATTGAGTAGAAAGTATTAGATATGCACATATAATGAGCATTATCTGCCTTATAGGAAGCTATAATGAAAAAATCATAGTAAAGAAGGAACGATTGTGAATATAAGATATGCAACAATGGCTGATTTAGACGATATTGCATCGGTTGAATCCGAGTGTTTTCCTGTTTTAGAGGCAGCAACTAAAGAAGAATTTGAGCAGAGAATAAAATATTATGGAAATCATTTCTGGCTTATGTTTGATGAGGGTAAACTCATTGCGTTTGTAGATGGTTTTGTTACGGATGAGGCTGATCTTACAGATGACATGTATGAAAATGCATCAATGCATAATGAGAATGGTGCATGGCAGATGATTTTTGGTGTAAATACTCTTCCTGAATATCGCAGATGTGGATGTGCGAAAGAGCTGATTAAGAAGGCTATCTTAGATGCCAGAAAACAGAACCGGAAAGGGCTTGTATTAACTTGTAAAGAAAGCCTTGTTCCATATTATTCCAAGTTTGGATTCATTGATGAGGGGATAACAGATAAATCCACTCATGGAAATGTCCTGTGGCACCAGATGAGATTGGATTTTAAATTAAGAAATAATGGAGTAAATCCTTCAGATAACAAAAAAGTGACCGCAAACAAGAAATTTGCAGCCGACAGAATACTATCATATTTTAAAGAAGAGTGGAAGGTACTGCTTATAATAACAGTTTCAGGTCTTATATATAACTTTGGACTTTTGCTTGGCCCTTGGTTTGAGGGTAAGATGACAGGATGTCTTATAGATATATTAAGCCAAAATGCTGTATACAAGGATATGCTTATACTTGTAGTGTCATATATTGTATCTATTGCAGTTGTTCAGATATCAAGATATATAAAGCGTTTCTATGTGAGAAGATTTGCGAATAATGTCAACAGAAGAATGAAGAAGATATTGTATGGGACGCTTGTGTTAAAGAGCAAGACAGAACTTGAAAGTGAAGGTATGGGCGATATTATGACAAAGGCAATCCTTGATGTTGATGATTGTGCTGAGGGCATGAGAAAGTTCACAACAGAGGTGTTTGATACAGGAGTAGCACTGGCTGCATATGCAGGAATGCTGCTTGTATATGATGTAAGGCTGGCACTCATTGCAATGATATTTCCACCTATATCTTATATGCTTGCAGAGAAGATGAAGATTATCGTACAGAGAACAGGTGCAGAATATAAAAGACAGTCAGGAATATTAAGCAATGCCACACTAGACAGAGCTTCTAATGCCATAACTTACAGGGTATACGGAAGGGAAGAGGACAGAAGAATTGCATACGAAGATAATCTTTCATCATATGAGAAAGCTGCTATCAGGGCAAATATATGGAATTCTTCAATGACACCCTTATACAGGATTATATCAATGACAGGTATAATATTTATATTATATTTCGGCAGTAAAAATGTACTTGGAACGGGGTGGAAAAGCTGGGATATCGCGGCATTTACGACATTCCTTGCCTGTTTTATAAAGTTATCGGATAAGTCTTCAAAGGCGGCAAAGCTGTTTAATGCAGTTCATAAGTCACAGGTTTCGTGGAAACGTATTAAACCGCTTATGGTTATTCAGGATAAAGATACAGATTGTAAAAATCAGACATCAGGAAAGCTTGAAGTAAAAAACTTAAGTTTTACATATCCAGATGGAAAAACTGTATATAATGATATTTCCTTTACTGCAGAGCCGGGGGAGATTATAGGCGTTACGGGTCCGGTTGCCTGCGGTAAGTCAACATTTGGAAAGACCTTCCTTTGCGAATGTCCATATAAGGGAAGTATTAAGTATAATGGAAATGAATTAAGCAGTGTTGCTGATAATGTAAGGTCGGGAATAATAAGTTATCTTGGACACGACACAGAGCTTTTTAATGACTCTATTAAGAATAACGTGCTTCTTGGTGATGATTGCAATGTATCAGAATACCTCAAGGACGTATGTATCGATAAAGAAGTTGCACAGATGGAAAATGGAGTTGACACACTTATTGGTAATGGTGGTGTAAGACTGTCAGGTGGACAGGCACAAAGAATAGCACTTGCCAGAACGCTTTGTCATAAGAAGCCGGTACTTGTGCTTGATGATCCATTTTCAGCACTGGATATAAGCACTGAGAAAAAGATATATAACAACCTTTGTGATATAGCAAAGAATAATATTGTAATTATTATGACACATCGTCTGTATATGTTCCCTAAGATGGATAAGGTTATATGGATGGATAATGGAAAGGCAATAGTTGGAACACACGAAGAGATTATGTTACAGTGTCCGCAGTACAGGAAGTTGTATGAAAATGTCAGCACACAGATGAGGTAGACGTGGCTGAACATACAGAAAAAGGTACATTACAAAATAAAAATACCAACGAAAATAAGAAAAAGGAGTTGGATAATATTGAGTAGTAATAATGTAAACAGCACAGAAGCCAATAATTATAATATTAATAACGTTGATAATAAGAAAATGAATAACAAGAATTCATACAACGTAGTTTCAATAATATTACATACTATAATAAAGAGAAAATGGCTTTCTCTTGGAATTATAATTTCAGTATGTGGTGCGGTTATAACAGCTCTTTATCCACCACTTGTACTTGGAAAAATAGTAGATACACTCACAACAGGAAGTCAGATGCCTGTATATCTTGTATTTCTTTATATGGCATTTACAGTTATTACAGGTCTTATGGAAGCCACAAGAGAAGGGCTTCTTACAGTATTTGGGCAGAAGATAACACACGCACTTAGAAGTGGACTTATGGAGCATTTTGTAAGACTTTCTACTGACTCACTTAATAAGCAGGAGCCAGGTGCTGTTGTATCAAGGTTTGTAGGTGATGTTGATACAGTTGAGAACCTTTTTACATCGGGAATTGTAAGTATGTTTGCAGATGCGTGTAAGATAATAAGTATTCTTGCAGTTATCTGGTTCAGAAATAAAGGACTTGCAACAGTGCTTATGGTGCTTCTTCCATTTTTATTCTGGTTTACAAGACATATACAGAAGAATATGCTTGATGCCCAGTTAAAAAATAGACGAGCAGTAAGCCGTGCTTCAGGACATGTACCTGAAACACTTCACAATATCCGTACGATCCATAATCTTGGCAAGGAGAAGTATATGGAGAAAAGATACGATGAATATATAAGCGACAGCTACAAAGCTATGGAAAAGACCAACTTCTACGATGCCGTATATTCACCAGTTATTCTTATATTAAATGCAGTTGTAGTGGCGGTAGTTATGTTGTTTTCAGCCTCAGGCAATGCCAAAGTCCTTACACTTTTTGGTATGTCAGCAGGTACAGCAGTAGCAGTTATTAACTATATATCACAGATATTCTCACCAGTTGAAAGTCTTGGAATGGAAATCCAGACGATACAGTCAGCGATTGCGGGCGTGAGAAGAATAAATGAATTCTTTGAACTTCCAGTACTAGATAATAATGAAGAATTACAGGCAGAAAAGACATTTGATAGTAAAAATGATACACCTTATGTCCAGTTCAATGATGTAACGTTCGGATATGAGGCTGACCACACTGTAATAGCTGATAAGACATTTGTTGTAAATAGAGGAGAGCAGGTTACACTATCAGGAAGGACAGGTGCAGGTAAGAGTACAATATTCAAGCTGCTTTTAGGTCTGTATAATCCACAGAAAGGTTCTATCCTTATAAATGATATGAATTCAGCCGCGATACCAGATAACAGAAAGAGAAAAATATTCGGTTATGTTGAGCAGTCATTCCATATGGTTCCTGGAACAGTTAAAGACCAGATAACACTTTATGACAAGTCCATATCTGACGAAGCTGTTATCAAAGCGGCAAAGCTTACAGGACTTCACGATACAATTATGAACTTTGAAAATGGATACGATACCCAGTGTACGCAGGAATTATTCTCGCAGGGACAATGGCAGTTGTTATCCATAGCAAGAGCTACAGCTGCCAACCCGGAGCTGCTTTTACTTGATGAGATAACAGCCAATCTTGATGCCAATACAGAAAGAGATGTTCTTACAGCACTTAAAGGTGTATCTGAAAACAGAACAGTTATATCAATATCACACAGGGTTACGGCAAGAACAGGACGTGTAATAAACTGTTAAATACAATATTTCATAATGACAATGACGCCAGAATGTGATAATATTTTTTGTATTGGGTAATTTAATGAATTAAAGTATATCAGGTGGACAAAGTGGAAGATATTATGTATAGCATTAACAGGTTGTTAAGCATTACAATTGGAAATAATAGGTCATATTTTGATGTGCAATATGTTAATATTGCTATGTTGGTCTGGGGTTGTGTATTCTGCTTAATAGCAGGGGTGGGAATGATTTTAAGTAAGAATTTTGACCGCCGTAAGAGGCTGTGGATGATACTTTTGCAGTTTGCAACAGCTGTTCTGTTGCTCAGTGATGCAACCGCCTGTATATTCAGAGGCTGGACGGGTATATTTGGATATTGGATTGTAAGGATAAGTAATTTTATAGTATTTCTTGACAATAATATAATATTATATTTGTTCCACAGGTATGTGTGCAGTTTTATTTTTACGGAACAGGAAGAAAGAACTTTAAAAAGAGCAACATTTATAAATATACTGTGTGCCGTGGCAGTAGCTCTGGTTATTATTTCACAGTTTACAGATTTGTATTACTATTATGATGCACAGAATGTATATCATAGAAGTGAAGGTTTTATAATATCTATTTTTATACCTGTAACAGGAATGATGGTAGAGATGTCATTTTTGATAGAATACAGAAAGAAATTAAGCAATATTACAATTTCTTCACTTGGTTCATATATTATTCTTCCAATTGTAGCGGCAATAATACAGTTCTACTTTTATGAAATTTCGCTGATTGATATAGCTGTATGTAATTCAATGATAGTTATGTATATAACTGTTATTGGTGAACAGGACAGGAAACTTAACAATCTGGAACAGAAGCAGATTAAGACAGAGGCTGAACTTGAAATATCTATGGTGCTTAACCAGTGTATAGCAGAACTGACAACTGAAGCGGATATTAACATAGCTATACATAATCTTCTTGCAATTATTAATAATTATTTTGGTGCGGACAGATGTTATATTTTTGAAAATAATTACGATGATAATACAATGGATAACACCTATGAGTATGTTAGTGATAGTATTACAGCAAAGAAGGATAAGATTCAAAAGCTTTCAATGAATATTGTAAGTTTATGGATGGAGAATTTTAAAGAGGAAAAGCCATATTATATAGCAGATGTCAGCAAGCAAAAGGAAGAACCTGTATACAATATGTTGCATGAACAGAATGTAGACAGACTTCTTGCAGTGCCATTAAAAAGAGATGGAAATATAATTGGATTTCTTGGAGTGGACAATCCGGTTAATCATTACGAGGATATGGCATTATTGTCTTCTATACAATATTTTGTTACTAATAGTCTTGAAAAGCGTGTGCAGCAGGATAGGATGCGTTATTTAAGTTACAGGGATATGCTTACAGGTTTGTACAATCGTAACAAATATATAAGCATTGTTAAAGCGGCTAAAGACCAGATACTTAAAAATGTCGGAGTTGCTTACATAGATCTTAATGGTCTGAAAGCAATTAATGATAATTATGGACACTCTAATGGTGATAAGTTCATATGTACAGCAGCAGACACATTCAAAATGGTATTCCCGGATAATTCTTACAGGATAGGTGGGGATGAATTTGTAATTATAGAGCAGAATATTGAGCGTGATAAATATGAAGAAAGAATTACAGCCTTGAAAAATATAATGCAGGATAAACAAGTAAGCATATCCATAGGAGTTCTGTGGAGAGAGTATGTTGACGATTTAGAAGAATTATTAAAGGCGGCAGATAAGCTTATGTATATGGAGAAAGAGATGTATCATAATAACAGAGAATAAAGTTAAAATAAAAGGGATTTGGGATACACCTTCCAAATCCCTTTTGTGTTCTTTTTGTGCTGTTAAGGGATTTATATTAAAAGTTATGATGGGTATGTATCCCCAGCACAAATATAATTATAAAATGTTGTTAAAACAGCATAAAATGCTTGTTACTTTGGAACAAATGCTTGTTGTTTGTTATATTGATTGTTATAGTCAGACCATATTAATCAATGCCATTTGATATTTGAATTCAGTGTTAATATCTTAGGCAGGAAAAGAGGTATAATATGGCTGGAAAGAAATTTATTAACGCAAAGTTAAAAGGATATAATGAATTACAGGAAATACTTGTTGAGGACGGAGTATTTAAGGCAATTGCACCACATATAGATGTAGATAGTGATTGTGAAATTGAGGATTTGGGAGGCAAGCTTACACTGCCACCATATGTTGACCCACATATTCATCTTGATTATGTATTCACAGCAAGAAAGCAGGGCGCAACTAACGGAACAGGAACATTATTTGAAGGAATTCAAAGGTGGAGTGAAACTAAATCAGATTTAACAATTGATGAGATAAAGGCAAGAGCAATAAAGGCAGTTAAAATGGAGGTGTCACACGGTGTCCAGTTCATAAGAACACACGCTGATGTAACTGACCCTAACCTCACAGCCTTAAAGGCACTTCTTGAATTAAAGGAAGAATTAAAAGATATTGTAACAATCCAGATTGTATCATTTCCACAGGAAGGAATGTATTCTTACAAAGATGGCGACAAGCTTGTTGAAGAAGGACTTAAAATGGGTGCTGATTGTGTAGGTGGTATTCCACATTTTGAGTATTGCAGGGAATTTGGTGAGAAATCAATTCATAAGGTTGTTGAATTAGCTGTGAAGTATGACAAGCTTATTGATGTACACTGTGATGAGAGTGATGACCCAATGAGCAGGTTTGTGGAGCTTCTTACTGCACTTTCAATTGTTGAAGGAATCGGACCTAAGACAACAGCAAGCCATACCTGTTCATTAGGTTCAGTAGATAACAGTTACGCATTCAGAATGATGAAGAATTTCAAGAAAGCAGGACTTAACTTCATTTCCTGCCCAACAGAGAATATATATCTTCAGGGCAGACAGGATACATATCCTAAGAGAAGAGGTCTTACAAGAGTTAAGGAATTATATGAAAATGGAATAAATGTATGCTTTGCACAGGATTCAATTCAGGATCCTTGGTATCCGGCAGGCAATGGCAATCTTATGAATGTGCTTGATAATGGTATACATATAGCCCAGATGATGTCATTTGAGGAAATGGATAACTGCCTTGACCTTATAACTGTTAATGGTGCTAAGACTATGAACATATCAGACATATATGGAATTGAGGCAGGCAAGCCAGCTAACTTTATTGTTGTCGATGCCAGGAGCGAATTCGAGGCAGTATGCGAAAGAGCCGATGTTGTTGCAAGTGTCCGTAATGGTGAATATCTGTTTAAGAAAGCACCAGTGGCTTTCGAGGCTTTGAGTGAATTTATGGCGTAGATAAAGAGTGAATTATGATATAATATGACTACTTCGTAGTCACTTAGAAGTTTCTTCGAAACTTCGGATGCGTGAAAAAGCAACGCAGGGCATATGATATAATGAGCACAAAAGTGCTCATCTTAAAAGTTCCTTATGGCACTATAAATAATTATAATAATATGTAAATAATAATTACAACATACAATATAGGAGCAGCAATATGTTTCAATGTAAAGATCTTCTCACTCTCCCCTCAATGGCGAAAGCCAGAATAATAGCAGGAAAGAGTGGTTTGTCTAATAGAATAAGGTGGGTATATAAGCCTGAGAATATGAATTTTGCGAAGTGGGTAAAGGGACAGGAGCTTTTGATTATAAGCACGCCTGTTATACAGAGTAAGGATTTTGACCTGCAAGCAGTTATTAAGAAAGCTAAGAAGCTTGATATGGCAGGTGCATTGCTTCTTGTTGGTGATAAGTACATTGCCAGTATAGACAGTACAATAATATCCTATTCCAATCTTAACGATTTTCCGATATTTGTCATATCAGGTGAAATTCCTCTTGTTGACATTTTTGAAGAAATCGGACACGCTATTGCGTATAATAAAGACTCAGATGTATTAAGTGATGATATTCTTTCAGGAATTATATTTGGAAAGGACATCAATATAGAAGCATTTTCTATTAAATTTGAAGAAGCTGGCTATGACATCAATGGTAATAACCGTATGTTTATGATTAATATTCATTCAGATAATAAGATAGAGAATTTTGATTATGATTTCATTATGAATAAGCTGAGGGACAGTTTTGCACAGAATAATGGAAGTCTGATTTTATCAAGATATGCTAATAACATAGTTGGCTGTTTTAATTGTTTGGAAAATGCTGATGATACACACGGTCTTATTAATCAATCTTACGAAGCATTATCTGAATATGTGCAGGGCAGGTATACGGATATAAAGCTTGTTATGGGAATTGGACGTGAATATAATGGAATATCACATTTGCAGAAAAGTTTTACGGAGGCTTCAAGGTGTGTAATCCTTTCGGAGAAGATACAGCTTAATGGAAGTGTGTTCTGGTATGAAGAAATGGGAATATATAACCTGTTCTCTGAATTTGGAGATAAAAAGCTTATACAGGACTTTGTTGACAGTACATTAGGCATAATTATTGACTATGATAAGGAGAATAATACGAATCTTTTACAGACGTTAAAAGCGTACCTTTGGAACAATAACAGCCTGCTTCACGCTTCTGAACAGTTATTTACGCATCGTAATACAGTAAAGTACAGAATACAGAGAATAACTGAGCTTACGGGCAGGAATTTTGATGATGCGATGACACGTCTGGAGTTTATGAATGCTTTGATATGTCTTGAGGTAAGATAGACATTTGTGCTGTGAGAACAAATGAAGTAATACAAGATTGTTATTAGAAGTCATAACAATAAAATATTTATAAAAGAATGTTGAAGTATATATGTCTTAGTGATATATTCTTGAACATAGACAAGAAGCAAAGGGGCTTCTGCTAATGGTAATATTAGCGGAAGCCCCTTTTTGTGTATTAGTAAAAATGTTAATCTAACTGGCAGTAAAGGCTGAAATAGAAATTACTAAAGCACATTCATTGTTTATCTTGCGGTATATAAAATGTACCGCTGGACGCGTCAGATATTAATAAATATTTATATAACAGGAGGAAATGATTATGAGCTACGGTCTTATAGCAGTAATAATTGTAATCGGTATTGTCATAGGTGCTATAGCTACTAAGAAATGTGAGCCATTTCTTATAGGCGGTTCAATTATAGGAGCAATATTTTTATATAAGCAGGATTTTATAACCGAATGGGTTAATACACTTGAAGGTGTTATGAGTGATGAAGCATACTTAATACTTGTATGTGGTTTGTTTGGAAGTATAATAGCACTTCTTACAGCCTCTAAGGGACATTTTGGATTTGCAAAGATTGTTTCAAAGATATGTAACAGCGAAAGAAAGACTTTATTCACAACATTTATATTAGGTGTAATTATATTTATTGATGATTATCTTAATGTATTATCAATAGGTACAGCAATGAAGAAGGTATATGATAAAGTAAAAGTACCAAGAGAAGCACTTGCATATCTTCTTGATAGTACAGGTTCACCAGTCTGTGTTATGTTCCCATTCTCATCTTGGGCAGCATATTTTGGAGCTATCTTCTTCGCACAGGAGAGTGTTCAGGCACTTGGTGCAAAGACCTGGATGGGAGCTTATATTAAAGCAATTCCATTTTGTATATATCCAATAGTTGCATTACTTATTGTAATTCTTTTCTCAGCAGGTGTATTTCCTAAGCTTGGCGGAATGAAGAAGGCTTATGAAAGAGTTGCAACAACAGGTAAGGTTTACAGTGATGCAAGTAAGAAGTACAATATGGACGATGGCGAAGGTGAACAGGACGGCAACATATTTAATTTCCTTGTTCCAATGCTTGTACTTGTAGTTGTAGCCTGCGTTACAGGTAACCTTGTAGTAGCACAGATTATATGTCTTGCAGTAACACTTGTTATGTATCTTGCAGAAAAGCTGATGACATTTACAGAATACTGGGATAATTTCGTAAAAGGATTTGCAGATATGCTTCCTATTATAATTCTCCTTATAGCAGCACTTACATTCCAGACAATGGCAAGCCAGATGCAGATGACAGAGTTCTTCATAGATATTACACAGCCAATATTATCAGCAAAGATTTTCCCAATGCTTGCATTTATCATTACTGGTATATTAGCATTTATGATAGCCAATGCGTGGGGCGTATGTACACTTGTTGCACCAGTTCTTCTTCCACTTGGTGCAAGTGTAGGAGCCAATGCAATACTTATAATGGCAGCAATTCTTTCAGGTTGTGCATTTGGTAATCACGCCTGCTTCTACTGTGACACAACAGTTCTTGCTTCACAGGGTTCAGGTATTGATAACTTTGACCACGCGGTATCACAGCTTCCATATGTACTTATAGGAGCTGGAATAAGTATAATTGGTTTCCTTGTATTAGGATTTGTTATGTAAAATGTGTTAGTTTTATAAAATGTATATAGGAATTATAAGAATAATTTCAGAATGGAGGCAGTTATGAGTGATAAGAAATATGTTGTTACAATAGCAAGGCAGTTTGGCAGCCTTGGACGTCCAATAGCCAAGCTTATGAGTAAGAAGCTTGGAGTTGAATATTATGACAGGGATATAGTGGAGCAGGCGGCTAAGAAGCTTAATCTTCCAGTATCACAGATAGATGAACTTGAAGAAAAGGTTAAGAAGACATCAACTAATTCATATAAGAGAATGATGTATCCTCTTGGAACACAGTCAAGCACAGAGCAGGACAGAATATTTGAAGCCCAGCAGAATATTATGAAATTCTTAGTTGAGAGAGAAAGCTGTATAATAGTTGGACGTTGTTCAGATTTTGTTCTTTCTGATGAAGAAAATGCGGTGCATATATACATTTATGCTCCATATGAACAGAGAGTTAAGAACTGTGTAAATGATCTGCATTTAAGCGAAGAAGAAGCCAAGAAGATGATAAGGTCAGTAGATGAGGCAAGAGATAATTACCATATGCACTATGCAGGATTTCTTCCATCAGACCCTAAGCACAAGACTATAATGATAGACAGCAGCTCTTTGGGCGTTGAGGGTACAGCTGAGTATCTTGTGGATTTTATTCAGAAGAAATTTGATTTAAAAACATATACGCTTAACTAAGTATGTGTTATCATATGCGTAATCTAAACATTTATGGCTTACAATAGTTAATTTAATGAGTTGATAAATATGTAACCAATAGAAAGAGCATATCAGGATAATCCTATGAAAATGAGTGTAGAACAGGCATATAAAATATTAGCAGTACCCCGGTCTGCTGATATAAAAGCAATTAAGAAAAAATATAGAAAACTGATGTTAAAGGTGCATCCCGATTCATTAAAGTCAGGGAAGAATACATATCAATATAGTGCGCAGGAGATTAATGAGGCATATTCAATTATTATTAAGTATTTATCTGATAATAAAATGTCCGGTTATTTCAATAATTCCAGCGATGATAGTTATTCATCAGAGTACACATATGATGAAGAATATTATCAGGACTATAATTCATATGCTTCCGATGGCGGTAATTGGGATGCACCTGTTAATGATAATGCGTATACAAGCCGTAATATATATCATTATGCAGAAGGTGCAAGAGGAAATATTACTGGAAGCATTGTTATAGCAAAAGGCAAATATATCTGGACGATAGAAGAAGATTTTACATTATTCATAAAGAGTATATCAGAAAGCAGTGATAAGCTGTTATCAGGTATAGATAACAGAAGGAAAGGAAGCATATCGGATACAAGAAGGGCAGTTATAAAAGCACAGCTTGCATACCTTTTAGCCCAGCAGTATATAGATGCAACCTACACACTTAATGAACTTATCACACCGGTAAAGCAGAATAATGCACAGATATTTTATATAGACTCAATGCTTGAAATACAAGCTAATGCCCAATTTTTACGGGCAGGTATGACACTATACCCACAATCACTTAAAAATCACCGTCTATATTTAAAGACTAAATCGGGAAATGCCGCAGGCTATATGTCATTCAGGGACGACAGGCTATATTACATAATAATTCCACTTCTTGAACAAAAAAGAGCACAGGTAAAAGTCCAGATTGCCACCAGGCAGGATAAGAACAACACAAGACACAATGTGAAATACAAGAATCTTGACTTTTGGATAAAAATTTCTGATAATAATTCAGGAACATTTCCTGAAAGCATAAATATGCAGATTGAGGAAATACTTACTAAATATTCTAAAATGTAATTGGAGGACAATCAATGAATAGACATATAGATAAAGCAATGCAGTTAAGAAATGAAACCCCGATGGTAAGCAACTGTGCCCAGACAATAATGAGAGCCTACGCCGATGAATTAGGAATGACCGAACAGCAGGTAGCAGCAATAGGCTGTAACTTTGGTGGCGGAATGAAATGCGGCGGCACTTGTGGAGCAATAACAAGTGCTCTTATGGTATTAGGTGCAAAAGGAATAGACTCCCCTGCCGTAATAACAGAATTCAGAAAAAGAATAGCCGCCAACCACGATGGCTTAACAGATTGCGTAGACCTTCTAAGAAACAACGCCCGGAAAGGCGGAGTAAAGAAGGAACATTGCGATAATATGATAAAAGAGTCCATAGAATTAATAGACGAAATCACCAACAAAGAAGATTAATGTTGCAAAATATTCCAACAAGTGATATAGTAATAAACAATTAAATAAAAAACAAATAGAGTGAATTTCAAAGAGTTCACGAAGGGGAGCACCACCACCGGCGCTTCCTTTCGTGAACTCTTTTTTGCGTGAGTAGCGATGAGAATACACTAACAAAGACACTTGCCGAACTCTGCTTGCAGAAGTGAGCAAGAGGCTTTGTTAGCGTATTCGAGGAGCACCGCGACAGTGACAGAGCGAAGCTCTGGAACGCGCTACTCACGCAAAAACAGTGGAGGGACGCCACCCAGCAAACCTTATCCCCTCAGTTAGCAACTCCCAGACAGAGGAAGCAAAGCTTCCAAGTGTCGTCCGACAAAGCTAATTCCCCCTCCCACGTCAGCGACCCGCAGACAGAGGAAGCAAAGCTTCCAAGTGTCGTCCGACAAAGCTAATTCCCCTTCCCACGTCAGCGACCCGCAGACAGAGGAAGCAAAGCTTCCAAATGTCGTCCGACAAAGCTAATTCCCCCTCCCACGTCAGCGACCCGCAGACAGAGGAAGCAAAGCTTCCAAATGTCGTCCGACAAAGCTAATTCCCCCTCCCTCAGTCAGCAACTCCCAGACAGAGGAAGCAAGGCTTCCAAATGTCGTCCGTCCTCCAAAAAAAAATTCACTCTCTCAATCCCCAAAGAAAGAAGGACCAGCAATGATAACAATAAAATTCAACGGCAAACCCACCCAAATCCCTACATCAACCCCAATCACCACCTTCCTCACCACCCACAACTACAACCCGATCCATGTAGTAGTCGAACTCAACGAGGTCATAATCCCGAAAGACTCCTACCCCACCACAACCCTGTCACCCGATGACACCTTAGAAATCCTGACATTTATGGGCGGCGGTCAATAACCTTACGTTATTAACCCAACCCCACCCAACAACCCTTACCAATAAATAACCAAAAAGAAAAGAGGACAAAACAATGAACAACAACGACACATTCAAATTAGGAAAATACGAATTCACATCAAGATTTATCTTAGGCTCAGGAAAATATTCCCTTGAATTAATAGACGCCGCCGTAAAACAGGCAGAAGCACAGATAGTAACACTTGCACTAAGAAGAGCCAACGATGGCGGAATTGCCAATATTCTTGATTATATTCCAGAAAATGTAAAGCTTCTCCCTAACACATCAGGTGCAAGAAATGCAGAAGAAGCTGTAAGAATTGCAAGACTTTCAAGAGAATTATGCCACAGTGATATGGTTAAGATAGAAGTTATAAGAGATACTAAATATCTTCTTCCAGACAACTACGAAACAGCTAAAGCAACAGAGATACTTGCCAAAGAAGGCTTTGTAGTAATGCCATATATGTATCCAGACCTTAATGCAGCAAGAGATATGCAGAATGCAGGAGCTGCCTGTATTATGCCGCTTGCAGCACCAATTGGTTCTAACAGAGGTGTATGCACTAAAGATTTTATACAGATACTTATTGACGAAATTGACCTTCCAATTATTGTAGATGCAGGTATAGGTCGTCCATCACAGGCATGTGAAGTTATGGAAATGGGTGCAGCTGCGGTGATGGCTAATACAGCTATAGCGACAGCAGGAGATATTCCAGCGATGGCATCAGCATTTAAGAATGCAATAAATGCAGGACGTGAAGCTTATCTTTCAGGCCTTGGAAGAGTAAAGAAGGACGGTGCAAGTGCATCATCTCCATTAACAGGCTATATACACGAATAATAATGCAATAGATTACAGAAACGAGGATAATTATGAGCGACAGCAAAGATATGCACATCAATGAAAGTATATTGAGTGATGAAATAAGAGAAGATTTGAAGAAAAACAGAACTAACCATATGGAATATCTTCCAGATATGGAAGTACTTGAGTCAGATATACAGCAAAAAGTTATAGATGCTATGAACAATTATGACTACGATAAATATACAGCAAAGGATGTTCTTAATGCTATCAATAAAAGCAACAGGACACCAGAGGATTTTGCTGCTCTTTTATCACCAGCTGCACTTCCGTATCTTGAACAGATGGCACAGGCAGCCAAGGATGAGAAAGAAAGACATTTTGGTAATTCCATATGTTTTTTTACACCTATATATATTGCTAATTACTGTGAGAATTATTGTATATATTGTGGTTTTAACTGCCACAACAAGATTAAGAGAGCCAAGCTTAATGCACAGGAAATAGAGGAAGAAATGGAAGCAATTGCAAGGTCAGGCTTGCAGGAGATACTTATTCTTACAGGTGAAAGCAAGAAAATGTCAAGTGTGGAATACATAGGAGAAGCCTGTAAAATAGCAAGAAAATATTTCAAGGTTGTTGGACTTGAAGTATATCCCATGAATTCAGATGAGTATGCTTATCTTCATAAATGTGGTGCTGACTATGTAACTGTATTTCAGGAAACCTACAATTCAGACAAATATGAGACACTTCATCTTGCAGGACATAAGAGAGTATTCCCATACAGGCTTAATGCACAGGAACGTGCATTAAAGGGAGGTATGAGAGGAGTTGGTTTTGCTGCACTTTTAGGACTTGATGATTTCAGAAAAGATGCTTTTGCTACAGGTATGCACGCATATTTATTACAACGCAAATACCCACAGGCAGAGATAGCATTTTCTTGTCCAAGATTACGTCCAATAATCAATAATGACAGAATTAATCCTAAAGATGTACACGAAGCACAGTTATTGCAGGTCGTAACAGCATACAGATTATTTATGCCATTTGCCAGTATAACAGTATCTACAAGAGAGTGTGCCCGTGTGCGTGATAATCTTATGAATATAGCGGCAACTAAAATATCAGCAGGTGTAAGTACGGGCATAGGAAGCCATTCAGAAGATATTGAAGAAAAAGACAGAGGCGATGAGCAGTTTGAAATATCAGACGGAAGAGATGTTAAGCAGGTATATGATGACCTTGTAAAAATCGGACTTCAGCCAGTTATGAGTGACTATATATACTGTGGCTGATTAAGATTAAGGAGATTAGGAATTATGCAGGACGTGATTGCAATTACTAACCGCAGGCTTTGTGACAGACCATTTTTAGAACAGATAGAAAGAGTATGCAAGCTTTATCCAGCAGCTGTTATTCTAAGAGAGAAGGATCTAAGTGATGCTGAATATGCTGCACTTGCTGCAGATGTTTATTCGGTCTGTAAGAAATATAACGTAAGACTGATATTGCATACTTATGTTGCAGTGGCAGAAAAGACTGGCATTAATGCTATACATTTGTCAATTGATAATCTAAGAAAATATCATAGTCAGCTTAAAGATAGTAATGTAGCTATAAAAGGTTGTTCAATCCATTCAGTTCAGGAAGCTGTCGAAGCGGCAGAACTTGGTGCTTCTTACATTACGGCAGGACATATATATAGTACGGATTGTAAAAGAGGTGTTCCACCAAGAGGTCTGGAATTTCTGAAAGCAGTATGTGAAAATGTTAATATTCCGGTATATGCCATTGGTGGAATTAACATAGATGGCAGCCGCAGGCAGGAAGTACAAGAGTGTGGTGCAAAGGGAAGCTGTATTATGTCTGGAATGATGAAGGCATAAATAAAAACAAAGCTTGCATAATAATATTATAAAAATAATATAGTAAAAATAAGTTGACTTTTTGATAGAAAATGATACACTAATATTAGTAGTTGTTACTATTATTGGTGTATCATTTTTGATTTAAATCCAATAATGAGCGTGATTTATCAAATGGATATTATGTACATATAAAATATTAAACAAGTAACAGTATATAATGACAATATTAATTTAATGTAATTTGAATAGAGGAGTTACAATATGGCAACAGTAAAAAGAAGCAGACAAAGAGATGCAATCAGGAGCTTTTTGATGTCAAGAAAAGACCACCCTACGGCAGAGGTTGTGTATGATAATGTCAGTAAAGAGTTTCCTAACATAAGTCTTGGAACTGTATACAGAAATCTTACATTCCTTGTAGACAATGGAATGGCTATGAAAGTGCCGTGTAGTGATGGTTCGGTGCATTTTGACGGCAACGTGAACCCACACTACCATTTTCAATGTGTCAATTGTGGCAAAGTTATGGATTTGAACTTTGACTCACGGGAAGTTGAGAAGAATTTTAATGAAGCGGCGGCAAAGAATTTTGATGGTACAATCCGGGGAAATGTGACATTCTTCTATGGAGAATGTTCTGAGTGTACAGATAAGTAAATATATTAATAGGAATTATTGCTATTTTGCTTGACAAATGAAATAAGGAGTGTTATATTAAACTCACAAAACAGTAATAATTACTATTTTTAATAAATTAAACAAGAAAAGGAGATTAAGATTATGAAGTATGTATGTACAGTATGCGGTTATGTTTATGAAGGAGAGTCACTTCCAGCAGATTATGTCTGTCCAGTATGTAAGGCACCAGCAGACAAGTTCTTAGCTCAGGGAGATGACAAGGTATGGGCTGCTGAGCACGTTGTAGGAGTTGCTAAGGGAGTAAGCGAAGATATTATTGAAGATTTAAGAGCTAACTTCAATGGTGAATGTTCAGAGGTTGGTATGTATCTTGCTATGGCTAGAGTTGCTCACAGAGAAGGTTATCCAGAAGTAGGTCTTTACTATGAAAAGGCAGCTTGGGAAGAAGCTGAACACGCAGCTAAGTTCGCAGAGCTTCTCGGTGAAGTTGTAACAGACAGCACTAAGAAGAACCTTGAGATGAGAGTAGAAGCTGAAAATGGAGCTACAGCAGGTAAGGTTGACCTTGCTAAGAGAGCTAAGGCTGCTAATCTTGATGCAATCCACGACACAGTTCATGAGATGGCTAGGGATGAGGCTAGACATGGTAAGGCATTTGAAGGTCTTTTAAAGAGATACTTCGGTTAATCATAAGCTGGTATATGAGTAGTATACAGTATCAGAATTAATGGTACAGTTAATTGGATAGCTTATATTAATCAATAGATTAATAAGGTATTATTACTGCCGTCAGTATTACACTGGCGGCAGTTTTTATATAATAGGAAATTTAATGTTATAAAATTCTATAGTAAGTCCCATTAAAACATTAAATGCCAGCGTGACATTTTCTCCAATATGTGCTATTGTATATTCAATTAAGAGTTTTGTAGAAAATGGTCGAATAATAATGAAGAATAAAAGCTTGTTTCTTGCAAGTTAAACAAGTGCTGTTGGTGTACAGTGCTGGAATGGAGAACTTCAATGGAGAATGATTTAGAGCTGGAAGACAGAATACTTACAATGCTGTCAACCCAATATGAGGGGATTTATCAGATTGATATTGATAATGATAGTGTTCTGTGTATTTATAATAGGGGTAATAAGTTTAAGAAAGACAGTAATGTAGAGTTAGAACAGTGGGTTCAGAGAATGATTGACAGGTGTCATTATGAGGACAGAGGCAGGCTGTTGGATTTAATATCAGTAGAGGCAGTTAAAGGCTTTGGCAGTAACGATGAGTTTAATAAAAAGCTTGATGTAAGGCTTATGTATGATGGTAAATATAAGTGGATATTAGTGACACTTATGTATGATAAGACATTTAACCAGATAACAGTGACAGGACGTGATGTATCACATAGATATGAATATGATGAGATAATAAAGCGTAAAAATGCTGAACTTAGAAAGCTTTTGCAGACAACAGAGCAGTATAAAGATGCACTTATGTCAGAGTCAATTGTTATGTATCAGGTTAATTTTTCAAAAGATACAATAGAAAATGGCATATATCAGCGAAAGAATAATAAAATGTATAGCGCACTCGATACAGTAGGTATTAGTACATCTAGTTCTTATGATGAATATTGCAGAAGGTGGCAGAAAAGGGTTTCCAAGGATACAATTGAAGATTATTTAAAGCTTGCAACGTCAAAGAAGATTATTGAACTATTTAATAATGGTAATACTATTGTATCTATTGATTACAGGACAATGGATACACAGGATACGGAGATGTGGATTGATAAGTCTATATATCTGTCAAAGGACAAGCTTACAGATGATATTTTAGGAATTATAAGCTTAAGAAATGTTACAGAAAGATATAGACAGGAATATTTGAAACAACGTCTGGAAAAGCAGGCATCACTTGACCTGCTTACAGGTCTTTATAATCACGTTACTGGAGAATTGCTTATAAAGAGCAGGATTGATAACAGCGCCCATATGTATTCGGCATTTGTTATATTTGATATAGACTCGTTTAAATTAGTTAATGATACATATGGTCATTATTTTGGCGACTGTGTTATACAATATGTTGCCAAGAGATTAGCAGAATGTACAAGGGAAGATCAGGATATAGCGATAAGGTATGGAGGCGATGAGTTTGTTGTATATATTGAATATAAAGACAGCGATAATATCGAAGATATCGTGAAGAGAATATTTAATTATGTAACAGATGAGTACGATGGTTATAAGATAAGCGTAAGTATGGGGATAAGCTTATCTGTTAATTGTGGTTTACATTATTATAATATGTACCAGTGTGCAGATAAAGCGTTATATGAAGCCAAGAAATCGGGACGTGGATGTTATAGGTTTTATTCTGAATAATAAAAATAATAAATAAAATATATAGCCCTGCGTATTTTTGGCACAGGGCTATATATTAATCAAAATCTTCTACATCAAGGTTCATCTCAAGTTTATAATATATGTCAATATCACGTATAATTCCATCAATATCATCGTTACTAAGTTCATTAGTCCATTCACATAATTCATTGATAGTTATTATTTCCTCAATAGCATTTTTATAACGTTGTTCTATAACAAGCATACCGTTTGCACGGGTATTAATATAGTCGTTAAGTTCTTTTGCTACAATGGCTTTTGGAGAATTTGTTTTAATGACAAATGTAATAGGAAAGTGCATAACTTTGTCTATATCAAGTAGGTATTTATCATAATTATTAACTTCTGTTACTTGGAAAAAACGTCCTATTGGGCGCATTACAAAGTCAATACCCCCATCATTAGCATTAGTTCGTCCAGTTTTAAAAAGCTGAAGCTCTTCTTCGTTTATACTATTGCGCGTATATCCCCAGTATACTTTTATATTTTTATAGTGATTTTTTAGAATTGCATAGCTGATTATTTCGAAAATTCTTGCCTCGGCATCTTCTGATAACATTGTACGAATTTTTTCTAGTTTTTTATTATAGTCTGCAATTCCTTGAAGTTCGTCTAAAATCATAAGTAATGAATTGTCTTTAGCAATTAATAATTTAATGTATTTTTCTATTATATGACAGCAAGTTTTGCTAATATCTATATTATATACATATAGATAATCAATGTGAATTAGATACTTTCCATTATTAATAATTATTAAATCATTAGTAATTGTTGAAAATTTATTTCGGAATTCACCATTTACTCTTGAATTAAGCGCATGGTTTTGAAGCTTATTTCCACCATATAATTTACGATAATAGTTAAATAGCAACATATAATCATAACCATCAAACTTACGGTATTTTTCAGGACTATTATAAAAATCTTTTTGATAATAATGTAATATTGAATATATAGCATATATATTTGCTAAACTTCTTCGTGTCTTACTGTTGCCGTGAACAGCTTTCATTTTTTTATCAAGATATTGTAATAGTAAACTATTGTCATAAATATTTTGGTAATTGCTTGGAAAATCGTTCTTTAATATATCTTTAATAAAAGTTTCTGTTATTTTCAATTCTTTTACTCCCTTCTATATTTAGATTTTGCAGTTGTTTTTCGTGCTTTTTCTTTTATAAGTGGTTGTCCGTTATATTCAGTTGCAATACCTGTACGACGAATACCTATTTTATAATATTCATCATTCATATCAATACCAATACCGATACGTCCAAGTTTTACAGCTACGGCGGAAGTTGTAAATGAACCTGCGAATGGGTCAAGAACTACATCACCAACATTTGAAGAAGCTTTTATAATTCGTTCAAGTAAAGCTTCTGGTTTCTGAGTTGGGTGGTTTTCATATTCTTCCATTTTAAAACGGACACGATTAAAATCCCATACATTACCAGGTACTTTTTGTGTATTATATGGCTGCGGTGGATTTTTACGATAGTCTATAAGTTTTCGTTTTGCTCCAGTTTTTGCCTCTACAAGAATATCGTTATAGTTAAATGTATAATTAGCTTTAGCCTTTTTGTTAATCATTAAAATTGGCTCGTATAAAGAACCGTATATTTTTTTGGATTGAACAGAGGAACTGTCGTAAGCCCATATAATACGACTTAATACATTATAATTTTCATTAGCGTATATATCTAGATAAGGCATATGTTGTGTTGCGGTCATAAAATACATAGTTCCTGTATCACTTAGGGTACGCATACATTCATCTATCCATTTTTTGCACCATTCAATATATAGATTAACATCGCTCCATTTATCTTTATTATTCCCAAAATCCTTTCCAATGTTATAAGGTGCATCTGCAAAAATAAGATTGATAGAATTACTTTTTATATGTTTTAGTATTTCAAGACTGTCGCCTAGAATTGCCATTGAATTGTTGTTATGAATTTCTTCGCCATTTATTTCATCAATAAAAAGACTATTAAAATCAAATGATAACTGATTATCGTTGACAGTGGATATAATATTTTCAGAGAATTCTGTTGTACTTGGTGAGTATAATTCATCCAGTGTCATTTGGTAGTTAAGCTGTGTCATTTTGTTATCCTACTTTCATTTATTTGTTAATAAATTAAATAATAATTTATTATATCATATGCCCTGCGTTGCTTTTCCACGAATCCGAAGTTTCAAAGAAACTTCTAAGTGACTACAAAGTAGTCATATTATATCATATTTTTGTGCAGCTTTTCAGCACATATAAAGTTCCGTAAGGAACTTTTAAAATGAGCACTCTTGTGCTCATTATATCATATTTATAAGCATATTTCTTCAAGCAATTTCGCAGTAATAGCGACATCGTTCATAGATATTCCAGAGTAGTTGACAATTGCTATATGCGAATAATTATCAGGTGAATAGCTGTTTCCAGTTATATAGTCAGAAAGAAATGATATGAGGAGTCCTTTCTTGCTGGCTTTTTGCTTTAGCTGCTCATCAGTTAATTCTGTGTCGTATTTTAGGAGAAAATGCAGTCCCGAATTTTCCTCGTATATATTAATACGGTCTTTGATACTGCTTTTCATAAGCAGACCTATAAGATTATCCCTTATGTCACGGTAGTGATTGCGCATACGGTTAATGTGTTTATCAAGAAAGCCGTCTTCAATAAAATGTGCCAGAGTATATTGTTCAAAGTTAGATACTGTACAGGCATAGAAGCCAAGCTGCTGTTTGAAGCGTTCAAGGAGTGGCACAGGAAGAACCATGTAACTGATTCTTATAGTTGAAGCAAGACTTTTAGTAAATGTATTAAAATATATTACCTTGTCTGTGGCATCTATTGAAAAGAGTGATGGTATTGGCTTTCCCTGGAGTCGGAATTCACTGTCGTAGTCGTCCTCTATTATATATCTGCCGGGTGAGTTGTTAGCCCATTGTAACAGACCATATCTTCTGCTTATAGATGTAACTATACCAGTAGGAAAATGGTGTGACGGAGATATCTGTATTATCTGGGAATTCGCAAGTCCAATGCTGTCAGGTATTACACCTTCATCATCCATATCAAGTGCGTTGACCTTGACACCTAATGAGCGGTATATATTTACGATTTTTCTGGAACTTGGATTTTCAAGTCCGTAGGCAAGGTCACGTCCAAGAAGCTGGACGATAAGCCCATATAAATATTCAGTTCCAGCACCAATAATAATCTGCTCAGGATTTACTGTAATTCCCCTGAATTCATATAAATGATGTGCAATTGCACATCGCAGTTTCATAACGCCGCCGGTAGGTGGAACATTGAGTGCATCATCGCCCTCATATGTAAGTACCTGACGCATAAGCTTTGCCCATATTGAAAATGGAAAATTATCTTTAGGGGTGTGGCTGTATACAAGGTTGACAGCAACATTTTCCAGGGAAGCACCCGCATTATTATTCACATTATAAGGCTGGTTACTGCTTGAAATATTATTTAATGCGGTATTCTTGAAAGAATGATTATCTATTGTATTGTAATTATTATTAATCTCCGATACATAAAATCCCTTTTTAGGAAGTGAATATATGTAACCCTCTGCAAGAAGCTGTCCGTAAGCATTTTCAACAGTTACGACGCTTATTCCGTGATTTTTGGCAAAATCTCTCTTGGAAGGAAGCTTTGTATCGGGTGTTAATTTGCCGGATATAATATCATCTTTAATACAGGTGTACAGATATTCGTAAAGGCTTTTTTTGTTTCTATTATCAAAAGAATATGTAAGCATATATTTATCCTCGTTAAATAAGGCAGGTTTATGATTACTGACTTTATAATTAATCAAATGATTATTAAGAATAATAATATCAGATGAAATATAATAAATCAATGGACATAAGATATGATATATAATAAAATTACTGTGTATACAAATATTTATAATATGTATGGAGGCTTAGTTATGAGTGATTATATTATTTCGTGTTGTTCTACAGCAGATTTAACAGAGGAACATTTTAATAAGAGAGATATACATTATATATGCTTCCATTATGAGCTGGACGGAGCAGCTTATATGGATGATTTAGGGAAGACAATAAACTTGGATGATTTCTATAAAGCTATGTCGGAAGGAGCTGATACTAAGACATCACAGATAAATGTGGATGAATATGAGACATATTTTGAAGAATTCTTAAAAGAAGGAAAAGATATACTTCATCTTACACTTTCATCAGGCATATCCGGAACAATTAATTCTGCTAATATAGCGGCGGAAACACTTAAAGAGAAATATCCAGACAGAAAGATATATGTAATTGATTCACTTGCGGCTTCATCCGGATACGGGCTGCTTATGGATAAGGTTGCTGATTTAAAAGATGAAGGTATGGGTATAGATGAGTTAAAGGACTGGGTTATTGAGAACAGATTAAAGGTTAATCACTGGTTCTTTACGACAGATCTTACATTTTTTATAAAAGGTGGAAGAGTGTCAAAGGTGTCAGGTTTTGTGGGTAATCTTCTTAATATATGTCCACTGCTCAATGTTAATTTTGAGGGAAAGCTTATACCTAGAGAAAAAATCCGTACTAAGAAGAAGGTTATTGCAGCAACTGTTGATAAGATGATTAATAATGCCGAAAATGGACTTGATTACGATGGAAAATGCTACATATCAATGTCAGCGTGCAGAAAAGATGCAGAAGCTGTTGCAAAGCTTATAGAGGAGAAATTCCCTAAGCTTAACGGCAGGGTGGAGATTAATAATATAGGTACAACAATAGGAAGCCACACAGGACCTGGAACAGTTGCATTATTCTTCTGGGGCAATAAGAGAGTTGACTAACATTGTGGTTGTATATACGGTTATTTATAGCAATAACAGCACAATAGAATTAAGTAAAATAAGAAAAGATAAATAGTATAAGAAAATAAAATATCAAAAGAGAATTAACAATCAGGAGAGAATTACAATGAATAGATTCGGATTTGGAGCGATGAGGCTTCCGTTAATCAATCCAGATGATAAACAGTCAATTGATATGGACGAGTTAAAGCGTATGGTTGATATATATATGGAAGCAGGATTTACATATTTTGATACTGCATTTCCGTATCACGACCAGATGTCAGAAACAGCGTTAAAGGAAGTTTTGGTTGACAGATATGACAGGGACAAGTATGTATTTGCCGATAAAATGCCTACAGTGCTTATAAAATCAGGTGAGGAGTATCCGTTATATTTTAATAAACAGCTTGAAAAGACAGGCGTTGGATATTTTGATTACTACCTTATGCACAATATGGGCAGGGACAGATATTATAATACGGACAAGTGGGGTGGATTTGAATTCGCTAAGAAGATGAAAGCCGAGGGTAAGATTAAGAATTTCGGATTCTCATTTCACGATGATGCACAGTTCCTTGATATGATATTAACCAATCACCCGGAAGTTGATTTTGTTCAGCTTCAGATTAATTATCTTGATTGGGAAAATGATATTATCCAGTCAAGGTTATGTTATGAAACAGCAAGAAGGCATAATAAGCCAATAGCTGTAATGGAGTCTGTTAAGGGCGGGACACTGGCGAATCTTCCAAAGGAAGCAGAGAATATTTTAAGGGAATATAACAAGGAAGCCTCGCCAGCTTCGTATGCTTTAAGGTTTGCAGCTAATCTTGATGGTGTGTTTATGGTGCTTAGTGGAATGAGCAATTGTGAGCAGGTGCTTGACAATACTAAGATTATGGCAAGACCTCAGCCGCTTAACGATAAGGAAAAGGAGCTTCTTAAAGAGGTTGTAGCAATAATTAACAAAAGAACAGCAATTCCTTGTACTTCCTGTGGATATTGTATGGAGGTATGTCCTAAGAATATTAATATTCCAGGACTGTTTGCACTTTATAATAATTATTGCATTAATGACAATTTTTCCAATATGTATTATCAGAGGCTTATATATAATAAGGGAAAGGCTTCAGACTGCATTAAATGTCACAGATGTGAGAAGAATTGTCCACAGCACATACATATACCGGACAATCTTGAGCTTATAGCAAAACTAGCCAAATAAAGCTTATATTGTAAGCTTATATGTTAAAAGGTGTTCACCAATTAAGATTATTGTGTTATAATCCAATCTTGATATTATTTAGAAAATGTGTATACTACACGGAAATGAGGGCAAATATGAGTATGAATATAGTATGTTTAGATCTTGAAGGAGTATTAGTTCCAGAAATCTGGATTGCATTTGCAAAGGAAAGCGGTATTCCAGAGCTTACAAGAACAACAAGAGACGAACCAGATTATGATAAGCTTATGAACTGGAGACTTGGAATTCTTAAGGAACATGGTCTTGGACTTAAAGAGATACAGGAAACTATTGCAAAGATAGATCCACTTCCAGGAGCTAAGGAATTCCTTGATAAGTTAAGAGAAACAACACAGGTTATTATTATTAGTGATACATTTACACAGTTTGCAGCACCTCTTATGAAGAAGCTCGGCTGGCCTACTATATTCTGTAATACTCTTGAAGTAGCTAAGGACGGAACAATTACAGGCTTTAAAATGCGTTGTGAACAGTCTAAGCTTTCAACAGTTAAAGCACTTCAGTCTGTTGGCTTTGAAACAATTGCCAGTGGTGACAGCCACAACGATTTAGGTATGATTCAGGCTAGTAAGGCAGGTTTCCTATTCAGAACAACTGACCAGATTAAGGCAGATTATCCACAGCTTGAAGCATTTGAAGAATATGATGACCTCTTTGAGGCAATAAAGAAGGCTTTATAATTAGAGAATGGAGATAAGTGCTTAGCCATGATGGGCGTACTTTGAAAAGGCACGAATGGAGATATTATGTTTGGATTAAGTAAGAAGGAAAATGGCTTAAAAATCATAATAGTAGGCTGTGGCAAGGTAGGTGCGAACCTTGTTGACCAGTTAAGTAAAGAAGGACATGATATAACTGTTATAGATAAGAAAGCAGAGAAGATACAGGATATTACCAATATCTATGATGTTATGGGACTTGTAGGTAACGGAGCAAGCTATTCAACACAGATGGAAGCTGGTATTGAAGAAACAGATCTTATTATTGCTGTTACAGATTCGGACGAGCTTAACCTTTTATGTTGTACAGTAGCCAAGAGAGTTGGCAAATGTGCAGCAATAGCAAGAGTCCGTACACCGGATTACAGTGAGGAAACAGGCTATTTAAGAGAGCAGTTAGGTCTTGCTCTTATAATAAATCCTGAGCTTGAAGCGGCAAGAGAGGTTGCACGTATATTATATCTTCCAACTGCACTTGAGGTTAATTCATTTGCACATGGACAGGCAGAGCTTGTCAAATTCAAAGTACCAGAGGGTAATCTTCTGAATGGGCTTAGCTTAGCTTATCTTGGTAAGAATATTACTAATGATATTCTTATATGTGCAGTTGAAAGAAACGGAGAAGTATATATGCCTAACGGTGATTTCGTGCTTCATTCAGGCGATGTAGTTTCATTTGTTTCAGAACGTCATATTGCAAGAGATTTTCTTAAGCAGATAGGCTTAGCAACCAGGCAGGTTAAGGATACTATGATTATAGGTGCAAGCAAGGCAGCATATTATCTTGCTAAAGAGCTTCTGAATATGGGTATCTCAGTAAAGATTATTGAAAAGGAAAAAGAGAACTGTGAAAGCTTAAGTGTTAAGCTTCCTAAAGCTATAATTATTAATGGTGATGGCACAGACCCGGATATATTGAAGGAAGAAGGCATAGAAACGGTTCAGTCATTCATTCCACTTACAGGAATAGATGAAGAAAATATTATGCTGACACTTTATGCAAAGCAGGTATCAAAGGCTAAGGTTGTAACTAAGATTAACAGGGTTAATTATAAGCAGGTTATTAATAATCTTGATCTTGGAAGCCTTGTATATCCTAAATATATTACATCAGAAGCAATTATTGCATATGTAAGAGCCAAGAAGAATTCAATGGGCAGTAATATAGAGACTCTTTATCATATGTTTGATTCAAGGGTTGAGGCAATTGAATTCATTGTTGAGGAGAATTCAAAGGTATCTGGAGTACCTATTAAGGATCTGAAGTTAAAGAAAGATGTCCTTATCTCATTTATCAACCACAATGGACATATTATCATTCCTACAGGTAATGATGAGATTGAAGACGGCGATACAGTAATGATAGTAACTAAGAATACAGGATTTACAGGTATTGATGATATTGTAAGATAGGTGTAAGCAGGTAAAATAGATATGAATAGAACAATGATTATATACATTCTGGGTTGCATACTTAAAACAGAGGGAGTGCTTATGGCACTTCCTTGTCTTGTTGCACTTATATATCACGAAAGTCAGGGAATTGCGTATGTAATTGTAGCAGTATTAAGTCTTATTGCAGGTATGCTTCTGACAATAAGGAAGCCTAAAGATTATATTATATATCTTAAAGAGGGCTGTATAGCGACATCTTTAAGCTGGATACTTATGGGAATTGTAGGTTCATTTCCATTTATGATAACTGGAGAGATTCCATCGTTTATTGATGCTTTATTTGAAACAGTTTCAGGTTTTACAACGACTGGTGCTAGTATATTAAGTGATGTTGAGAGCCTGTCACATTGCAGTATTATTTGGAGAAGCTTTACACACTGGATAGGTGGTATGGGTGTTCTTGTATTTATTATTGCGATTGTGCCACTCAGTGGTGGTTCTAATATTAATCTTATGAGGGCAGAAAGTCCGGGACCATCAGTTGGTAAGCTTGTACCGAAGGTAAGACATACAGCAAGAATACTTTATATTATATATTTTGGACTTACATTACTGGAATTCATAATACTTGTTATGGCTAAGATGCCGGTGTTTGATGCGGTTAATACATCATTTGCAACAGCTGGTACAGGTGGTTTTGGTATTAAAAATGACAGTATAGGCAGTTATTCTGTGGCTATACAGTGGATTGTCACGATATTTATGATACTGTTTGGTGTGAACTTTAATGCTTACTATCTGCTGTTCTTTGGAAGTATTAAGAAAGCACTTAGTATGGAAGAAGTAAGGGTATATTTTGGAATAATATTAGCAGCAATTACAGCTATCACAATTAATATTTATTCTATGTGTTCTGGTGTATGGGATGCAATTACCAAGTCGGCATTTCAGGTTGGTTCAATTATAACGACAACAGGATTTTCAACGACAGACTTTAACTTGTGGCCACAGACATCAAAAACAATACTTGTATTGCTTATGTTTGTTGGTGCATGTGCGGGAAGTACAGGCGGTGGTATAAAGGTTTCAAGATTTGTAATACTTATTAAGACAATTATTAAAGAGCTTAACTCTTATATCCACCCTAGAAGCGTAAAGAAGATTAAGGTTGAAGGAAAACCGGTTGAACACGAGGTTATACGTTCTGTAAATGTGTATATGATAACATTTATATTAACATTTGTTGTATCAGTATTCCTTGTTTCATTAGAAGGAAAAGATCTGACAACTAACTTTACAGCGGTAGCGGCTACAATTAATAACATTGGACCAGGTCTTGAACTTGCAGGTCCAACACAGAACTTTGGACATTTTGGCATATTAAGCAAGATAGTTATAGTATTTGATATGCTTGCAGGACGACTTGAATTATTTCCAATGTTATTATTATTCCATCCAGTGGTAATAAAGGAAATGTTAGCGGATAAGAGAAAGTACAGAGTTAAATAGAACAGATTGTATAGTTAATCAGATATTTAATATATATAGAAAGAATATTTTAGAAATACATTTAGATACTGTTAAAATGGAGAAATATAATGAAATTCGTTATACAAAGAGTTAATTCAGCAAGTGTAAAAGTTGATGGTAATGTTATAGGAAGCATAGGCAAAGGCTATCTTATACTGTTTGGTGCAGGCGAGGGTGACACAGAGGATATGCTTGTGCCATTTGCTGATAAAATATGCAAAATGAGAATATTCGCAGATGAGAATGGAAAGACTAATCTCTCAATTAATGATGTAGGTGGAGAAATGCTTATTGTAAGCCAGTTTACATTATATGCAGATTGCAGGAAAGGCAACAGACCAAGCTTTGTACACGCCTGTGAGCCGGATCTTGCCAATGAGTTATACGAGAAATTCGTAGCATTGTGCAGGGAAAGAGTTGCAAAGGTAGAAACGGGTGAATTCGGTGCGGATATGAAAGTAAGTCTTGAAAATGACGGACCATTCACTATTGTGTTAGACAGCAGAGATTTTAAATTATAAAATATAAGCTGTAAAATTAATGTTATAAATTAAATGTTGTAAATTAATGTTCAAAAGACTATTGAATTATTAGTTCTATTGTGCTATTTTATAAAAGAATTAAATAATACTTCAGGGCAGGGTGTCATTCCCTACCGGCGGTAAAGCCCGCGAGCATTATGCACGAACTGGTGGAATTCCAGTGCCGACAGTTACAGTCTGGATGGAAGAAGTAAAGTTGATATATTTAATTAGATAATCGTTGTTAAGCATATATTAAGATAATGTATTATGATAATAATATTATTAAGCTATTATAACTGTATTAGCTATTGATATTTGCAGAATATGTATTATATAGTTATTTAAGCCCTGGGAAGATTATTCTCAGGGCTTTTTTATTGATATTTTAAGAATGAAAAGCCCATTATATACATTTATTAGAGAAAGAAGGCGGGTAATATTATGGCAATGACAGATGAAGAATATATGCTAAGGGCTGTTGAGCTGGCTAAGAAAGGAACAGGCTGGACTAATCCTAATCCGCTTGTCGGTGCAGTTATTGTTAAAGGCGGCAGGATAATAGGAGAAGGGTACCATAAGAAATATGGTGGACTTCACGCAGAGAGAGAAGCACTTGCCAGTGCAAATGAGGATGTGAGTGGTGCAACGATATATGTGACACTTGAGCCATGCTGTCATTATGGTAAACAGCCACCCTGTGTTAATGCAATTATTGAGGCGGGAATAAAAAGAGTGGTGATAGGTTCTTATGACCCTAACCCATTAGTTGCAGGGAAAGGCGTGGATATTTTAAGAGAACATAACATAACTGTTGATGACAAGCTTGTGTGTAGTGAGGAATGTAAAAGCCTTAATTATGTATTTTTTAATTACATAAAAGAAAAAAAGCCATATGTGATATTAAAGTATGCACAGTCCCTGGACGGAAAGATTGCAACGCATACAGGATTGTCACAGTGGATAACAGGGGAAACAGCAAGAAATAAAGTTCATATGGACAGGCATAGATATTCAGCCGTAATGGTTGGTGTTGAAACTGTTATAAAGGACAATCCTATGTTGACGTGCCGCAGTAAAGATATTGTTAATATCAACCAGCCGGCAAGAGTAATATGTGATACTAATCTCAGGACACCGCTTGATTGCAATATTGTACGGAGTGCGAAGCTGTACACAACATATATAGCTACAAGCTGCAAAGACGATGATAAGTGCAGGAAATACACTGAGGCAGGCTGTAAACTTATATATGTCAATAAAAATGATAATGATAATAATTCTCATATAGATATAAAAGAACTGATAATAAAGCTAGGACAGCTTGGCATAGACAGTATTGTGTGCGAGGGTGGAGCGACACTTAACTGGAGTGTTCTGGCAAGTGGTATGGTAGACAGAATACAGGCTTATATAGCACCTAAAGTATTGGGTGGTGTAAATGCTCTTTCACCAGTAGGTGGAATTGGTGTTGATACTCCCGATAAAGCATATGAGCTTGATGATTATACGGTTACAAGATTGGGAAAGGATATATTAATTGAGGGGAAAGTGAGGTGTATATAATTGTTTACAGGAATTGTTGAAGAAATCGGACATATAGTATCTGTTCAAAGACACGCATTTTCTCAGATTATAACTATAAGTGCATCAGATATTCTTGGGGGAACCAATATAGGTGACAGTATAGCAGTTAATGGCGTGTGCCTGACAGTAACGTCAATTGGCAGTAAACAGTTCAGTGCAGATGTTATGCACGAAACTATTAATAAGTCATCACTTGGAAATCTGCGGGCAGGAATGGCTGTTAATCTTGAAAGAGCAATGCCAGCTAATGGCAGATTTGGCGGACATATAGTAAGTGGACATATAGATGGTGTTGGCAGAATAACAAAGATAAGCAAGGATGATAACGCTGTCTGGTACACAATTAATGCAGGTAAAGAGATTATGCAGTTAATAGTTCCAAAAGGTTCAATAACAATTGATGGAATAAGCCTTACTGTAGCAGGGGTTAATGATGATAGTTTTAAAGTATCTGTAATTCCCCATACAAGGCAGGTGACAACATTATCACAGCGTAGAATCAACGATTGTGTCAATCTTGAGAATGATATTGTAGGGAAATACATAAAAAGATTGTTACAGACAGGCGAAAGTCTTGATGTAACAGCGGATGGACTGGGCGAGATATCCACAAGGCAGGATGTGTCAGTAAAAGCACAGTCATCACAAAGACAGAATACATCAGGGATAACAAGAGAGTTTCTTGGTAAATATGGATTTTAAAAAGGAGGATATATGTTTGAGTTTAACACAGTAGAAGAAGCAGTTGAAGATTTGAAAGCAGGTAAGATTATACTTGTTACAGATGATGAGGACAGGGAGAATGAAGGTGATTTCATATGTGCCGCTGAGTTTGCAACAACAGAAAATGTTAATTTTATGGCAACATATGGAAAAGGTCTTATATGTATGCCAATGAGTGAGGAGATAAGCAAAAAGCTATATTTCCCACATATGGTAGCAGACAATACAGATAACCACGAAACAGCATTTACAGTATCAATAGACCATGTTGATACAACTACAGGAATATCTGCAAAAGAAAGAGCCTATACAACAAGAATGGTAGTAAGTGATGATGCCAAGCCGGAGGACTTTAGAAGACCGGGACACAATTTTCCACTTATTGCAAGGAAGAATGGAGTTCTTGAAAGAAACGGACACACAGAAGCAACAGTTGATTTGATGAGGATTGCAGGACTTAAAGAATGTGGCTTATGCTGTGAGATTATGAAAGATGATGGCACAATGATGAGAAAGAACGACCTCATTGAACTTGCCAGAAAATGGAATTTAAAATTCATAACAATAAAGGCAATTCAGGAATACAGAAAATGCAACGAAAAGCTTGTAGAGTGTGTGGCAGTAACTAAAATGCCTACAAAATATGGAGAATTTGTTGCACATTGTTACATTAATAAATTAAATGGAGAACATCACGTTGCTTTAGTAAAAGGTGATGTTGGTAATGGAGAAGACCTTTTGTGCAGGGTTCATTCAGAGTGTCTTACAGGTGATGCTTTTGGTTCATTAAAATGTGACTGCGGACAGCAGTTTGCGGCGGCTATGACACAGATTAATGAGGAAGGCAGAGGAATACTGCTATATATGCGGCAGGAAGGCAGAGGCATAGGTCTTGTTAATAAGCTTAAGGCATATGCACTTCAGGACGAAGGAATGGATACGCTTGATGCTAATCTTGCCCTTGGATTTCCAGGAGATATGAGAGAATACTACATTGGAGCACAGATATTAAAGGATCTGGGTGCTAAGACATTACGTCTGCTTACCAACAATCCTGATAAGGTATACCAGTTATCTGATTTTGGAATGAAGATAAGTGAAAGAGTTCCAATTAAAATGGAAAAGACAGCTTATGATGGATTTTATCTTAACACTAAGAAGATAAGAATGGGTCATATGTTATAGATTTCATAGGATTGAAAGTTGAAAAAATCCGACATATAGCAGTATTGATGATTTATGAAAATTGTAATGAAATTAAATTAAAAAGACGAGGAGATTAATAGTTATGAGAGTATTAGAAGGAAAATTAGTAGACAATGGAACAAGAGTAGGTATTGTAGCGGCAAGATTTAATGAATTTATTGTATCAAAGCTGGTTGCAGGTGCACAGGACGGACTTATAAGACACGGAGTAAGCGATGACAATATAGACCTTGCGTGGGTTCCTGGTGCATTTGAAATACCACTTATTGCTTCTAAAATGGCAAAGAGCGGAAAATATGATGCAGTGATATGTCTTGGTGCAGTTATAAGAGGAGCTACAAGCCATTATGATTATGTTTGTGCGGAGGTTTCTAAAGGAATAGCTAATGTATCACTTAATACAGATATTCCAGTGATGTTCGGAGTGCTTACTACAGATACAATTGAACAGGCAATTGAGAGAGCAGGAACAAAGGCAGGTAATAAGGGATTTGAATGTGCAGAGGGTGCTATTGAGATGGTAAATCTTTCCCGTGAGCTTGAAAAATAACAAATTAATTGATTTTATCATCTGTCAAGGGTATATTGAAAGTAATGATAATATGTCTGTCTGGTTATTAACCAGTGTTAAGGGGTGATACCAATGATGATGAAATTAAAGAACAGAATATTAGGAATATTACTTTTGTTTATCCTGCTTCCACTAAGCATTTTTGGTGGATTTTCAATTTACCAGACGAATAGGAAGATTGACGATATGACAGAGTGCAATCTTGCGACGGTGAGTGAGAATCAGAGAATTAATATTAAGAATTTCTGTGAGGACAGGAAGTCCGAAATGGAGATGGTTGCTAATTATGCTATGACACAGGCGGCAATCAAAGAAAGTGTAGGAGAGCCAAGTCCTTATGATGCAGGTAAAGTTGATTTAGAGTATATTAACAATGTGTTGAAGGAACGAAAGAAATATGGTCTCAAGGCTGCACGTCGCGCTCCGCAGTTCAGCAAGAGATAATCTGCTGTTCAAACCGTATCAAAATGGTTCAAAAACCCCGGAAAATCAAGGTTTTCCGGGGTTTTACTGTATCTAAACGGGCTGATATAGTTTGACCAAATTTAGCAAAACGAGAGCCGTTTTCACCCAATTTTTAGTGGTCCGCAAGTGGTTAACCGGCCAAAAAGAGGGCAAAAAGAGGGTCAAGTGGTGCCCAAAGTGGTTAACCGAGAGCCGATTTTGTGGGTGTTTTGGGGGCTACTTTTCAGCCCTCTTTCCCCTCGTTTTTGGCTGTGGCAGTTTGGCATAGTTTGACCTAATTTGAATAATTGAATATGAATTTGATACAGCACTCAGTATAAAATGACTGGGTGCTTTTTTCATTTCAGGAACTCGTATTCCGGCGATAGAAAGAGCCGTCACTTCACTTTTTATTTTGGAGTGGCGGCTTTTTCTATTTCCAGAAGCAACAGAAACAATTAGAAATGAGGTGAAGTCAATGAACACGCAAATCATTGCCATTGCCAACCAGAAGGGCGGCGTTGGCAAAACCACCACCTGTGCCAATCTTGGAATCGGTTTGGCGCAGGCCGGAAAGAAAGTTCTGCTGATCGACGGAGACCCGCAAGGAAGCCTGACTATCAGCCTGGGCAATCCACAACCGGACAAGCTGCCCTTTACGCTGTCGGACGCTATGGGGCGTATCCTGATGGATGAGCCGCTTCGTCCCGGCGAGGGTATCCTGCACCACCCAGAGGGTGTAGACCTGATGCCTGCGGACATCCAGTTATCCGGTATGGAAGTATCCCTGGTAAATGCCATGAGTCGTGAGACTATCTTGCGGCAATATCTGGACACGCTGAAGGGGCAATACTCCCATATCCTCATCGACTGCCAGCCCTCCCTGGGGATGCTCACAGTCAATGCGCTGGCCGCTGCAAACAGGATCATAATTCCCGTTCAGGCGGAGTATCTGCCCGCCAAAGGGCTGGAACAGCTGCTCTCCACGGTAAACAAGGTAAAGCGGCAGATCAACCCCAAGCTCCAGATAGACGGTATCCTGCTGACGATGGTTGACAGCCGAACCAACTTTGCCAAAGAGATTTCCGCACTTTTGCGAGAGACCTATGGCAGCAAGATCAAAGTATTCGGCACAGAGATTCCCCATTCTGTCCGGGCAAAGGAAATCAGCGCCGAGGGAAAAAGCATTTTTGCCCATGATCCCGGCGGCAAGGTGGCAGAGGGCTACAAAAATCTGACGAAGGAGGTGTTGAAACTTGAAAAGCAGCGCGAAAAAAATAGAGCTGGCATCGGTAGATGATCTGTTCTCCACCGAAGAAGGCCGCCAGGATGCAAAGCTGGAAAAGATTCAGGAAATTCCGTTGTCTGAACTGCATCCGTTTAAGAACCACCCATTCAAAGTCAGGGATGACGAAGCCATGATGGAGACTGCTGACAGTATCAAGCAGTATGGCGTTCTGGTTCCGGCCATTGCCCGACCGGACCCGGAGGGCGGTTATGAGCTGGTAGCCGGACACAGGCGGCACAGAGCCAGTGAACTGGCAGAAAAGGAGACCATGCCGGTCATTGTTCGGGATTTGGATGATGATGCCGCTACAATCATTATGGTTGACAGCAATTTACAACGAGAAAGCCTGCTCCCCAGTGAAAGAGCATTTGCTTATAAAATGAAGCTGGATGCCATTAAGCACCAAGGAGCCAGGACGGATTTAACTTCGGCCCAAGTTGGGCCGAAGTTGACTGCGGCAGAAAAAATCGCGGAGAACAGTCCAGATAGCAAATCACAGATTAAGAGATTTATCCGTCTGACAGAGCTGATTCCTGAATTGATGGATATGGTGGATGAAAAGAAGATTGCCCTGAACCCTGCTTATGAGCTGTCCTTTCTCAAAAAGGAAGAACAGATAGACCTACTGGACGCGATGGACAGTGAACAGGCTACCCCTTCCCTTTCCCAAGCCCAGCGGCTCAAGAAATACAGCCAGGAGGGGCATCTGACCCTCGATATGATGCGTGTCATCATGGGTGAGGAAAAGAAAAGTGATCTGGACCGAGTGACATTTACCTCCGACACTTTGCGGAAATATTTCCCCAAAAGCTATACGCCCCAGCGGATGCAGGAAACCATTATCAAGCTGCTGGAGGCATGGCAGAAAAAGCGTCAGAGAGACCAGGAACGATGAAAGGAGCCGCCTATGAGGGATATTTCAGCCCGTGAGCTGAAAGGACACAACATTCTCGCCGTAGAGAGGTTTTGGGATAATACCCGCTGGATGATCGAGTTTTCCGTCCTGCGTCCCAGCACTGCTTACGGCAGCCCCGGAGATGAAATGCGGTTGTTTTTGACTGAGGACGGGTATCAGGCCGCCCTGCAAAGTCAACAGCGCCGGGAGATCAAAATCAAGCGTTATGCTCGTGTGATTGAGGGACATATCCTCGATTTCAAACCGGGAAAACGCCGCCGCTCATAAACCCATACAACGAAAGGAAAGGAATGACTATGTGTACGGTAAAGGAAATTCAAGAAGCAATCCGGGAAGATTGCAAATCTCAGCATGACATGGATTCAACGGATATTGACCGCGTGATGCAAACACTTCCTTTCGCCCAGGAGGAGCCATTTACAGAGGCGCGTCCCCAAAAGCCGCTGTTTTGGTTCTATGCAAGAAAATTTGAAAAGCGCTGAACACCGCAATTCTTTGAAATGAGGATTGCGGTTTTTTTGTACCCAAAATTCGGAAGGAGTGAGGTCGATGGCCGTTTTTCGCATTGAACGGACCCGTGATTATACCGTGATGAGCAATCATCATTTACGAAATGCAAATCTGTCGTTAAAAGCCAAGGGGCTGCTTTCCATGATGCTGTCTTTGCCAGAGGACTGGAATTACACTACCCGTGGCCTTGCAAAGATCTGTAAGGAAGGCGTGGATGCCATCGGTGCTGCCCTGCGTGAACTGGAAGGAGCCGGATATATCGTGCGCCATCAGAGACGCGATAAAAGTGGGCGGATTACAGATACCGAGTATGTCATCTATGAACAGCCCCAGCCAGATATGTCCCAGCCGGATACGGCTTCACCAGATACGGAAAACCCGGATATGGTAAAACCGGATACGGAAAAGCCCGCAGAATTAAATATAGAGAAATCAAATACAGAAAAATCAATTACTTATGGATCAAGTACCGATTCCATTCCCTTCCGGGAAACAGCGGCGGCAAGACCGCCGGAACGGAAAGGAAGGGATGCGATGTCTGTCACAGAGATAGAAAATTATCGGGAGTTGATTTTGGAGAATATCGAGTATGACTGCTTGAAGCAGCGTTATCCTCTCTACCTGGATGACCTGAATGAGATCGTAGAGCTGTTGGTCGAAACGGTCTGTGCCAAACGAAAGACCACCCGGATCTCTGGGGCAGACTTCCCTCACGAGATCGTGCGTTCCCGTTTTTTGAAACTGGACAGCTCCCACATCGAGTTTGTCATGGACTGTCTGCAAAAGAATACCACCCAGGTACGCAACATGAAGCAGTACCTGCTTGCGGTGCTGTTCAATGCGCCTACCACCATGAATAACCACTACACTTCACTGGTCAATCACGATATGCACGCAGGCGGCTGGTAAAGGCCGCCTTTTATCATGCCAAAGGAGGCACGACATGAACCAGATGGAAATTTTCAAAAACCCGGAGTTTGGCAGTATCCGTGTCATTGAGGAAAACGGCAAATACTTGTTCAGCGGAACGGATGTGGCTGCTGCGCTGGGGTACAGTAATCCCCGCGATGCAATTATCCGCCATTGTAGGTATGTCGTGAAACGCGACGCACCTCACCCACAAAGCCCCGACCGCAAAATCAGTATGACTTTTATCCCAGAAGGCGATTTGTACCGCCTGATCGTTCACAGCAAATTGCCATCGGCAGAGCGGTTTGAACGGTGGGTATTCGATGAGGTCCTGCCTACTATTCGTAAGCACGGGGCCTATCTCACAAAAGAGAAGCTGTGGGAGGTTGCCACTTCCCCGGAGGCTCTGATGAAGCTCTGCTCAGACTTGTTGGCTGAGCGTGAAGCGAATATTTCTCTGCGTAAGGAAAATGCACAGCTGGAGGGCAAAGCCGCTTTCTATGACCTGTTCATCGACTTAAAGCACAGCACCAATCTCAGGACTACCGCCAAAGAGTTGGATGTCCCGGAGCGCCGGTTTGTTCGGTTTCTGATAGAACGGCGGTTTGTGTACCGCACGGCATCCGGCAATGTGCTGCCTTATGCCAATGTGAAAAATGCAGGGCTGTTTTGCGTCAAAGACTACTGCAACCACGGTCATACCGGTTCCTACACGCTGGTCACGCCCCAGGGCAAGCTCTATTTTGCTCAGCTGCGGGAGATGATCTTGCTGGTCTTATAAGAACAGAAAGGAAGTGGGTTTTATGCAGGAAGGAAAAACAATCGGTCAGCTGATGGAGGAAATGCGTCAGAAAGCCGGGGCGCAGAACTATCACGGCCATGACTACATGGATCTTCAGCGATTTGCGGAGAACACCCGGCACATGATTATTTTTGATGTGCTGACGAATGACTCCCCGGTGGGCTGGAAAGGAGAACGAACCCGCCTGTTTTTGTCAGATATAGGCTATGAAAAAGCTCTGGACAGTCAGGCAAAGGGGCAGATCAAGATTCTCAGCCATGCAAAGGTCAGAAATGGAGATTTGTTTTATGACCACAAAGAACAGATACGATAGGAGGAATCTGATATGAATGAGGAAAAGAAAGTCCCCTTCAAGTGGGAATATGGGGAAGAAACCATATCGCTGCAACTTGGGATGTATGCGAATAATCAGCGGCTTTATATCGGCATGATTACCCATACAGAAGATGGAGCAGAACCGTTTGCAGATATGACGGTGAACCTACCGGGATATTCCCTGGACCCCGGAGAGGCGTTTATTTCCGGTGACATCAGCAAGGACCTGCTGCGATTCATCAAAGAGAACAAATTGGGGAAGGTGCTTCCCTATCAGGTGCAGTCCGGTTATGGAAAATATTCTGCCGTTGCCTTTGATCTGGAGAAGTTGAAGGTATTTGATCCCAAAGGTGTGGCAGAGTTTCGGGAAGAGTGGAATTTGCCGGATAAGAAGCCGGTAAAGAAAAAGAGCCGCGGGATGGAGCGATGAAGAAATATTTTCTCCGGCGGCTGGTGGTCCCGCCTTAGAAGAAAATGCACCACCCCTGCACATTTTGTGGAAAGGAGGCGATGAAAATGCAGGAAGAAGTGGAAAACAGAACTTTAACGCTGGTTGTCAGTGGAACAAAGTTCACCGGCAGGCTGCTCAAAGCCGCCATCAGCAAGTACATGGCCCACTGCAAGGAAAAGAAGCTGCAAAAGCAAAGAAGCCGTGACGCTCCTGTGACACCCCACGGAAAACAGACCGTCAAGCAGCTCATTGGTCAGAATCAGGGGATCTCCAATATCGAGATCACAGACCCTTCCATCAAGGAATTTGAGAAGATCGCCCGGAAATATGGTGTGGACTATGCGGTGAAGAAAGACCGCAGTAGCTCCCCACCCAAGTACCTGATCTTTTTCAAAGGCCGTGACGCCGATGCGCTGACCGCTGCATTTACCGAGTACACCAGCAAAAAGGTCAAGAAGGCCGAGAAAACAGAACGCCCGTCTGTGCTGGCAAAACTCAGTCAGTTCAAAGAGATGGTCAAAAATGCCGTGGTGGACCGCACCAAGCGAAAGGAGCTGGAACGATGAAAAAGCAGTTTGACATCAAAAAGCTCGTTTTGCTGAACCTGCCCTATCTCCTGATGGGGCTGTTTACTACCAACTTCGGGGAGGCATGGCGACTGGCTCAGGGGGCAAATGCTTCAGAGAAATTCCTTTCTCTGTTTGCTGTCCTGCCTGGGGCGCTGCAAAGCTTCTGGCCCAGCCTGCACCCGCTGGATCTGCTGGTGGGGCTGTGCTGCGGTGCTGGCCTGCGTCTGGCGGTGTATCTCAAAAGTAAAAACGCCAAGAAGTACCGTCACGGCATGGAGTATGGTTCTGCCCGTTGGGGAACCCGTGAGGATATTGCTCCCTACATCGACCCGGTGTTCCAGAACAATGTCATTCTCACAAAAACCGAAAGCCTGACCATGAACAGCCGCCCCAAGGACCCAAAGACCGCCAGAAACAAAAATGTGCTGGTGATCGGCGGCTCCGGTTCCGGTAAGACCCGCTTCTGGCTCAAACCAAATCTGATGCAGATGCACAGTTCTTATGTGGTCACAGACCCAAAGGGAACCATTTTGGTGGAGTGCGGGAAAATGCTCCAAAGGGGCGCACCCAAACTGGGAAAGGACGGAAAGCCCATGAAGGATAAGCACGGCAAGGTCATTTATGAGCCGTACCGCATCAAGGTTCTAAATACCATCAACTTCCGAAAATCAATGCACTATAACCCTTTCGCCTATATCCATAGCGAAAAGGACATCTTGAAGCTGGTCACAACGCTGATCGCCAATACCAAAGGCGAAGGCAAGGCCGGGGACGATTTTTGGGTCAAAGCAGAGACCTTGCTGTATTGCGCGCTGATTGGGTATATCCACTATGAGGCTCCGGTAGAGGAGCAGAATTTCTCTACCCTCATTGAGTTCATCAACGCCATGGAGGTCCGGGAGGATGACGAGGAGTTCAAAAATCCCGTGGATCTGATGTTTGACGCATTGGAAGCAGAAAAGCCAAACCACTTTGCGGTGCGCCAGTATAAGAAATATAAGCTGGCGGCAGGAAAAACAGCCAAGTCGATCCTGATTTCCTGTGGTGCGCGCCTTGCGGTATTCGACATTGCAGAGCTGCGTGAGGTCACAGCCTATGATGAGCTGGAGCTGGACACTCTGGGAGACCAGAAAACTGCCCTGTTCCTCATTATGAGTGATACAGATGACAGCTTTAACTTCCTGATCTCTATGTGCTACACCCAGCTGTTTAATCTGCTCTGCGAAAAAGCCGACGATGTGTATGGCGGCAGGCTCCCGGTCCATGTGCGCTGTCTCATTGACGAGTGCGCCAATATCGGCCAGATCCCTAAGCTGGAAAAGCTGGTGGCCACCATCCGAAGCCGTGAGATTTCCGCCTGTCTGGTGTTGCAGGCACAGAGTCAGCTCAAGGCGATCTATAAGGATAACGCAGATACCATCATCGGTAACATGGATACATCCATCTTCCTGGGCGGTAAAGAGCCGACTACCCTCAAAGAGCTGGCTGCCGTGCTGGGCAAGGAAACCATCGACACCTACAATACCGGAGAGAGCCGTGGACGGGAAACCTCCCATTCACTCAACTATCAAAAATTGGGGAAAGAGCTGATGAGCCAGGATGAGCTTGCTGTTATGGATGGAGGCAAGTGTATCCTCCAGCTGCGCGGTGTGCGTCCTTTCCTTTCGGATAAGTACGACATCACCAAGCACCCCAATTTCAAGTACACTGCCGACGCGGATGACAAGAACGCTTTTGATATTGAAGCATTCTTGTCCGCAAGGCTGAAACTCAAGCCCAATGAGGTCTGCGATGTATATGAAGTAGACACAAAGGGCGCTTAATTTCGTTCCGCTTTAGAAGGGAGTGATCTTATCTATTCGCCGCACCTGCCCTCTATGGGCCATTGGCGTACAAAGCGGACAATCGCAAGAAAAAATAATGAAAAAGGAGGACAGCCGGAATCATGCCCCCCGGAAACCGGGCGGCAGATTGTTCCGGCTTTTGTATGCCTATGAAACATGACAAACCTATTTTTTAATCAGATTCCGGCTAACAAACTATATGGCATTTTTTGAACAGGCAATCACCGTTCTTCAGACCCTCGTTATCGCGCTCGGTGCCGGTCTCGGTATCTGGGGCGTTATCAACCTGCTGGAAGGTTACGGCAACGACAACCCCGGCGCCAAGAGCCAGGGCATGAAGCAGCTCATGGCCGGTGCTGGTGTAGCCGTAGTCGGCATGGTCCTTGTACCTCTGCTCTCCGGGCTTTTCTCTGTCTAAGCGTCTCCGTATGAAATCCTTGCCGCTCCCGCAGCTTTGCGGGGGCGGCGGAAAGGAGGTTGACACCGTATGGATTTCTTACTTGAAGCCCTGACAAATTGGCTGAAAGAAATGCTGGTGGGCGGTATTATGAGCAACCTTTCGGGGATGTTTGACAGTGTAAATCAGCAGGTCGCGGATATATCCGTACAGGTAGGCCAGACCCCACAGGGATGGAATGGCAGTATTTTCAGCATGATTGAGAATCTGTCCAACTCCATCATGGTGCCGATTGCAGGTGTGATTCTGGCTATCGTGATGACCGTAGACCTGATCCAGATGATTGCAGACAAGAACAACCTGCATGATGTGGATACCTGGATGATTTTCAAGTGGGTGTTCAAATCAGCTGCCGCCATCCTCATTGTCACAAACACATGGAATATCGTGATGGGCGTCTTTGATATGGCGCAGAGCGTGGTGGCGCAGGCGGCAGGGATTATCAATTCGGATGCGTCCATTGACATTTCCTCAGTTATGACCGATCTGGAACCGAGGCTGATGGAAATGGATCTGGGACCGCTGTTCGGACTGTGGTTCCAATCCCTCTTTATTGGCATTACTATGTGGGCGTTATATATCTGTATCTTTATCGTTATTTATGGCCGTATGATCGAAATCTACCTTGTGACTTCGGTGGCTCCCGTTCCAATGGCTGCAATGATGGGTAAAGAATGGGGCGGTATGGGACAGAATTACCTCCGATCCCTGCTGGCGCTGGGCTTTCAGGCGTTTCTCATTATCGTCTGCGCGGCAATTTATGCTGTGCTGGTGCAGAACATCGCTCTGGAAGATGACATCATCATGGCAATCTGGAGCTGCGTGGGCTACACCGTACTGCTATGTTTTACGCTGTTCAAAACCGGCAGTCTCGCCAAATCAGTCTTTCAGGCGCACTAAAACGGAAGGAGGTTTCTACATTGGCTTATGTACCCGTACCCAAGGACTTAACAAAAGTCAAAACAAAGGTCATGTTCAATCTGACCCGAAGGCAGCTGGTCTGCTTTACCGCCGGGGCGCTTGTAGGCGTACCGCTGTTCTTGTGGCTCCGTGAGCCTGCGGGAAACAGCATGGCTGCCATGTGTATGATGCTGGTCATGATGCCCTTCTTCCTGCTGGCTATGTACGAAAAGCATGGACAGCCCCTGGAAAAGATCGTGGGCAACATTCTCAAAGTAGCTGTGATCCGTCCAAAGCAGCGTCCCTACCAGACCAATAACTTTTATGCCGTATTAAAGCGGCAGGAAATGCTCGATAAGGAGGTGTATGACATTGTTCACCGCAATAAAAAAATGGCTGCATCGGATGTTCGGAAAAACCGAGAAAAAAACTGTGCAGCCGGTAAAGACAAAGAAAAAGCTGTCCCGCGCCGATAAGAAGCAGATCGAAGCGGCCATTGCCCGCGCTAACCGCACGGACAAAAAAGGAAAATCTGCGCAGGACAGTATCCCTTATGAACGGATGTGGCCGGATGGAATCTGCCGAGTATCGGACAGCCACTACACAAAGACCATCCAGTTTCAGGACATCAACTATCAGCTCTCCCAAAACGAAGATAAGACGGCAATCTTTGAGGGGTGGTGTGATTTCCTCAATTATTTTGACAGCTCAATTCATTTCCAGCTGTCTTTTTTGAACCTTGCGGCATCGGAGGAGACCTTTGCTAACTCCATTTCCATCCCGCCCCAGAGGGATGCCTTTGACAGTATCCGCGAGGAATACACCACAATGCTGCAAAATCAGCTGGCCAGAGGTAACAACGGTCTCATCAAGACCAAATACCTGACTTTTGGTATCGACGCAGACAGCATCAAAGCTGCCAAGCCCCGTCTGGAGCGTATTGAGACCGATATACTTAATAACTTCAAGCGTCTTGGTGTAGCTGCCAGAACGCTGGACGGTAAAGAAAGGCTTTCTCAGCTTCATGCAGTATTCCACATGGATGAACAGCTCCCATTTCAGTTTGAATGGGACTGGCTGGCTCCTTCCGGTCTGTCCACGAAGGATTTTATTGCACCAAGCTCCTTTGAGTTCCGCACCGGCAAGCAGTTCCGTATGGGCAAGAAATACGGGGCTGTTTCTTTTTTGCAGATTCTCGCACCGGAGCTGAATGACCGTCTGCTGGCTGATTTTTTGGATATGGAAAGCTCGCTCATTGTGAGTATGCACATTCAGTCGGTGGATCAGGTGAAAGCCATTAAGACGGTAAAGCGCAAGATTACCGACCTGGACCGCAGTAAGATCGAGGAACAGAAAAAAGCAGTTCGTGCCGGATACGACATGGACATCATTCCATCCGACCTTGCTACCTACGGCAGTGAAGCGAAAAAACTCTTGCAGGATTTGCAGAGCCGCAACGAGAGAATGTTCCTTTTAACCTTTCTGGTGCTGAACACAGCGGACAATCCCCGTCAGCTTGGCAACAACATCTTTCAGGCAGGCTCCATTGCCCAGAAGTATAACTGTCAGCTGACCAGGCTGGACTTCCAGCAAGAAGAAGGGCTGATGAGCTGTCTGCCCCTGGGACTCAATCAGATTGAGATCCAGCGAGGACTGACCACCAGTTCTACGGCTATCTTTGTACCGTTCACCACACAGGAATTATTCCAGAACGGCAAAGAAGCTCTGTACTACGGCATAAACGCCCTGTCCAACAACCTCATCATGGTAGACAGAAAGCTGCTGAAAAACCCCAACGGCTTGATTTTGGGTACGCCAGGTTCCGGTAAGTCCTTCAGCGCAAAACGAGAAATCGCCAACTGCTTTTTGCTTACCAATGATGATGTTATCATCTGTGACCCGGAAGCGGAGTACGCACCTCTTGTTGAGCGTCTGCATGGGCAGGTCATCAAGATCTCGCCTACCTCCACCAACTACATCAATCCGATGGACCTGAACCTGGACTACTCGGATGATGAAAGCCCACTGTCCCTCAAGTCTGATTTTATCCTCAGCTTGTGTGAGCTGATCGTGGGCGGTAAGGAGGGCTTGCAGCCGGTGCAGAAAACCATCATCGACCGCTGTGTGCGTCTGGTCTATCAGACTTACCTCAATGACCCGCGCCCGGAGAATATGCCCATACTGGAGGACCTATATAACCTGCTTCGGGAACAGGAGGAAAAGGAAGCCCAGTATATCGCTACGGCCCTTGAAATCTATGTAACCGGCTCCCTCAATGTGTTCAACCACCAGAGCAATGTGGACATCAACAACCGCATTGTCTGCTATGACATCAAGGAACTGGGCAAGCAGCTCAAGAAAATCGGTATGCTGGTGGTACAGGATCAGGTGTGGAACCGCGTTACCATTAACCGCGCTGCCCACAAGTCCACCCGTTACTACATCGACGAGATGCACCTGCTTTTGAAGGAGGAACAGACCGCTGCCTATACAGTGGAAATCTGGAAGCGATTCCGAAAATGGGGCGGAATCCCGACAGGTATCACCCAGAATGTCAAAGACCTTTTGAGCAGCCGCGAGGTAGAGAACATCTTTGAAAACTCCGACTTCGTGTATATGCTCAACCAGGCAGGCGGAGACCGTCAGATACTTGCCAAGCAGCTGGGCATTTCCACGCACCAGCTTAGCTATGTGACCCACTCCGGTGAGGGCGAGGGCCTGCTGTTCTATGGCTCCACAATTCTGCCTTTCGTGGACCACTTCCCGAAGAATACCGAGCTGTACCGCATTATGACCACCAAACCCCAGGAACTGAAAAAGAAGGAGGATGAATGATGATGAACCCCAACATTTTGAATCAAAACCCGTTGATGTTTTTTGACAGGGCGGTAAATGCCCAGCGCAGCCAGCTGCTTACGGTCATGGCCGATGCGGTAAGTGAGTGCCGCACGGCGGCAGATCAGGCAGCCGAACTGAATGAGACCGGTCAGGTGGGGCTGCTCCGTCTGGCAGAGATCTGGAGCACCATCCGTGCCAAGGAAGGTATGGGTGGTCTGGTTCTGGAAGGAACCGAAGCGAAAATCCTGTCCGATGTGGTGGCACAGTTTTACGCCTACCTGTCCGGTTGTATGTTCAACGATCCTGTGGGAATGGCCATTTATGCAGAGCTGCACTACATGATGTCCTCCCTCATGCTGGGAGAATGGTTTGAATAAGGAGCCGCGCCTGCGCTTTACTGATGAGGAACGGTCTGACCCTGCACTGGAAAAGCCGATCCGTAAAGCGGAGAAAGCTGCGGCCAGAGCAGATAAGGCGCAGGCCAATATCCCAAAGAAAAAGGTCAGGCAGACGGTCATTGACCCGGATACCGGAAAAAAGACCTCGAAGCTGACCTTTGAGGACAAGAAAAAGCCACCCTCCAAAGTTTCTCAAGGAGTCAGGGAAGCTCCCGTCCATCTGGTCGCGGGCAAGCTCCACAAAGAGATCCGAGAAACAGAGCAGGACAATGTGGGCGTGGAAAGCGCCCACAAGTCCGAGGAGGTGGTGGAGACCGGCGCTTATCTGGTGCGGGAGGGCTATCGCAGCCACAAGTTGAAGCCGTACCGCAAAGCAGCACAGGCAGAGCGCCAACTGGAAAAGGCAAATGTAAATGTTCTGTACCAGAAATCTTTGCAGGAAAATCCCCAGTTTGCCAGCAATCCGCTTTCCCGCTGGCAGCAAAAGCAGACCATCAAAAAGCAGTATGCCGCCGCCAAACACGGCGGTCAGACTGCCGGAAATACCGCTCAGGCTGCGTCCAAAACCGGAAAAGCCGCAAGGACGGTAAAAGAAAAGGCACAGCAGGCAGGGGCATTCGTCATGCGCCACAAGAAGGGTTTCCTGATGGCAGGGGTTTTGTTCCTCATTACCTGTATGCTGATGAATACCATGTCCTCCTGCTCCATGATGGCGCAGAGCATCGGTTCCGTTCTCTCCGGCACCACCTATCCGTCGGATGACCCGGAAATGCTGGCGGTGGAAGCAGATTATGTAGCCAGAGAAGTCCAGTTGCAGGAGGAAATCGACAACATTGAAAGCAGTCACCCAGGGTATGACGAGTATCGCTATGACCTTGGTATGATCGGCCATGACCCTCATGAGCTGGCAGCATTTCTCTCTGCCGTCTTGCAAGGCTACACCCGGCAGAGCGCTCAGGCAGAGCTGGTGCGTGTGTTTGCAGCACAGTATCAGCTGACGCTTACTGAGGAAGTGGAGATTCGCTACCGCACGGAGACCTCAACCGACCCGGAGACCGGCGAGACCACCTCAGAAGAAGTTCCCTATGAGTATTACATTTTGAATGTGAAACTCGCCAGCAAGCCCATTTCCGCTGTGGTGTCGGAACTTCTGACCACGGAGCAGATGAAAATGTATCAGGTTTACCGGCAGACCATGGGCAATAAGCCGCTGTTGTTTGGCGGCGGCTCCCCTGATACCAGCGGCTCGGAAGATCTGTCCGGTGTGCAGTTCATTAACGGTACCCGCCCCGGCAATCCTCAGCTGGTGGAACTGGCCAAGCGTCAGGTGGGCAATGTGGGCGGTTATCCCTACTGGAGCTGGTACGGCTTTGACTCCCGTGTGGAATGGTGCGCCTGCTTCGTATCCTGGTGCTATAACCAGGCAGGAAAAAGTGAACCGCGCTTTGCAGGCTGTGAGTGGCAGGGCGTTCCGTGGTTCCAGTCTCATGGACAGTGGGGCGCAAGAGGCTATAACAATCTGGCTCCCGGTGATGCCATTTTCTTTGACTGGGATTTGGATGGGACAGCAGACCATGTAGGTATCGTGATCGGTACGGATGGCAGCCGTGTTTATACCGTGGAGGGAAATTCCGGCGATGCCTGCAAGATCAAAAGTTATGACCTGAATTATCAAAGCATTAAGGGCTACGGCCTGATGAACTGGTAACAGAGATTTTTAAGAAGGAGTGATAGACGATGGCAAAGAACAAAATTGAGCGCATTGACCAGGAGATTACAAAGGTCCGTGAGAAGATCGCAGAGTATCAGGAAAAGCTCAAGGCGCTGGAAGCACAGAAAACCGAGGCAGAAAATCTGGAGATCGTCCAGATGGTGCGCGCCCTGCGTATGACCCCGACCCAGTTGAGCGCCATGCTGTCCGGTGGCACAGTTCCCGGAAGTTTGGCTGATGACAATAATGAACAGGAGGAAAACAGCTATGAGGAATAAACGATTGCTCCGAACACTTTCCGCCTTTTGCCTGACAATGGTTGTGGCATTTGGCTTTACGATCCCTGCTTTTGCACAGGGGTCAGAACAGGCTCCGGCGGCACCGGCAGAGGATTCCACCAATGACAGCAATGTGATTGTGGAAGAAACAGAACCAGCACCGGCACTTACACCGGAGGGGAATGCGGCACTGGTGGATGATTTTGGAGGCAATAAGCAGCTTATTACTGTTACCACCAAGGCTGGAAATTACTTTTACATCCTGATTGACAGGGCGAATGAGGATAAAAAGACTGCTGTTCACTTTCTGAATCAGGTGGATGAAGCGGATTTGATGGCACTGATGGAAGATGAAAATGTCAAAGAGAAGCCGTCTGCTGTGTGTAGCTGCACGACAAAATGTGAAGCAGGGGCAGTCAATACGGCTTGTCCGGTCTGTGCAACTGATAAGAGTAAATGTACGGGCAAAGCACCGGAACCTCCGGCAGAAACACCGGAGCCGGAAAAAGAGAAGCCTGCCGGACTGAACCCGGCTGCGATAGTCCTTTTGCTGGCTCTGCTTGGAGGCGGTGGCGTATTTGCCTACTTGAAGCTCGTTAAGAATAAGCCTAAGACCAAGGGCAATGACAGTCTGGACGATTATGATTATGGCGAGGAAGATTCCGAGGAATGGGAAACCGAGGATGAGGAGTCGGACGAGCCGGACGCTGATGGGGGCAGCACAGAAGAAGATGATGAGGACAGTGTGAAATGACCCGTTTCACAGACAGTCCCTATGAACGCATGATGACACGCAGGCCGGAGGGCGGGAAGGAAATTTCCCGTCCTCCTTCTTTACCCCACAACCACCCCTGCTATGGTTGCGGGAATTATGGAAGTCCCTGTGTAGGTATCTGCCATCGTGAGATGGAACGATGGCTCGAAGAAAGGAAACGAAAAAAATGAGTGTTCTGATTATATTTATCAAGCTGATTGCTGTTTTTGACCTGCTGGTAATTGCTGTGTATTTTGGCGGCGACATTCTTTCTACCATGTTAAACAAACTTCAGAGAAAGCCAAAGCAAGATGACCCCTTTGATTTCTCCTTAGATACCATGACAGTTTCATTGTCCATAGATTCTATCCGTCAGCTTTATTCCGGTGACGCGGCAGATTTTGTGGAAGATAAGATTCTGCCAAATGCGGAGAAAACGATGGCTGTTTTGACGGACCAGGAACAGGCAGCAGCCCGTCTGCTCTTATCTGCCCTGATCGGTTTTCTTGCAGCAGAAGCTCCTATGGATGAACAGAGCTTTCCTATGGTAATGGAACTTCTGAACTGTATGGAGGGTGAAAAAGAGGATGGTTGTCAGGATGCAGTAGAAAGTTTGCTTGAAGATGCTGTCCGCAATACCCACCGCCATGAAGAATATTACAGCAATTATCAACGCTACCAGCTGATGCAGGTGGATAAAACTCGTGTCATTTTGGCTTGCCGCATCATCATCAATGACCTGCTGGGGAAACTGTACCGCTATGACTACCGGTTTGGTTATAACCTGCTTCTGGATGAGGAAAACAGCATTGAGAAAAAACTGCACACGCCTGTGCGGGAAGAATGGGAGGTTGAAGAATATGAAGCTGGTGATTGCTGAAAAACCATCAGTTGCCCAGAGTTTGGCGGCGGTGATCGGTGCAACTGCCCGTAAGGACGGGTATCTGGAGGGCAACGGCTGGCGTGTCAGCTGGTGTGTGGGCCATCTGGCCGGTCTTGCGGACGCAGACAGCTATGACCCCAAGTACGCCAAGTGGCGATATGATGACCTGCCTATTCTGCCGGAGCATTGGCAGATGGTGGTGGGAAAGGATAAGAAAAAGCAGTTTGATATTCTCAAAAAGCTGATGAACGCCCCGGATGTGACGGAGGTAGTAAATGCCTGCGATGCCGGACGCGAGGGCGAGCTGATCTTCCGCAGCGTCTACGAGCTGGCAGGCTGCCAAAAGCCCATGAAACGCCTCTGGATTTCTTCGATGGAGGACTCCGCCATAAGGGAAGGCTTTGCAAACCTGCGCCCCGGTGCGGACTATGACGGGCTTCGGGATGCTGCTCTTTGCCGCGCTAAGGCCGACTGGCTGGTGGGGATCAATGCCACAAGGCTGTTTTCCGTGCTGTACCACCGCACCCTCAACATCGGGCGCGTGATGTCCCCAACCCTGGCGCTCATTGTCCAGCGAGAAGCTGAGATCGACACCTTTAAGCCAGTTCCCTTTTATACCGTGGCGCTGGAGCTGCCCGGTCTTACCGTATCCGGGGAGCGCATGGCGGATAAGGCTGCTGCCGAGCAGCTGAAAGAAGCCTGTCAGGGTGCAGCTGCCACAATCAAAAAGGTGGAGTGCAAGGAAAAGTCCGAAAAGCCGCCTGCCCTTTATGACCTGACTACTCTGCAAAGAGATGCCAACCGCCTGCTTGGATTTACAGCCCAGCAGACCCTGGACTATCTGCAAAGCCTGTATGAAAAGAAGCTTTGCACCTATCCCCGTACTGACAACCGCTATCTGACCGGCGATATGGTAGACAGCCTGCCAGTGCTGGTGAATCTGGTTGCCAATGCTATGCCGTTTCGCAAAGGGATCGCCATTACCTGTGATCCGCAGACGGTCATCAACGATAAGAAAGTAACCGACCACCACGCAGTAATCCCTACCAGAAATCTCAAGGATGCAGACCTTTCTGCCCTTCCTGCGGGAGAAAAAGCAGTGCTGGAGCTGGTGGCCCTGCGTCTGCTGTGCGCCGTAGCCCAGCCCCATATCTATTCGGAAACCGTTGTGATTGCAGCGTGTGCCGGTGGGGAGTTTACCGCCAAAGGAAAAACGGTGAAGCATCCCGGATGGAAAGCACTGGAGGACGCTTACCGTGCCAAAATGAAGGATGCAGAGCCGAAAAAAGATGGCGCAGAGAAAGCCCTGCCGGAGCTGACCGAAGGACAGACCCTTTCGGTTGCTGCTGCAATCGTCAAAGAAGGCAAAAGCAGTCCGCCCCAGCACTTTACGGAGGACACCCTATTGTCCGCAATGGAGACTGCCGGGAAAGATGATATGCCAGAGGATGCTGAGAGAAAAGGTCTGGGGACACCGGCCACCCGTGCCGGTATTTTGGAAAAGCTGGTATCTGCCGGTTTTCTGGAACGAAAAAAGAGCAGGAAAACGGTGCAGCTTCTCCCTTCCCACGATGCAGTTTCCCTGATCACCGTTCTGCCGGAACAACTGCAATCGCCGCTTCTGACTGCCGAGTGGGAGTACCGCCTGGGCAAGATCGAGCGCGGGCAGCTTGCCCCGGAGGAGTTTTTAGACGGCATCAGTGCCATGCTGAAAGATCTGGTGGGAACTTATCAGGTCATCAAGGGAACCGAGTACCTGTTCACTCCGCCCCGTGAGGTGGTGGGCAAATGCCCTCGCTGCGGCGGTGAAGTTGCAGAACTGCAAAAAGGCTTCTTCTGTCAGAATGATTCTTGCAGATTTGAAATCTGGAAAAACAACAAATGGTGGGCTGCCAAGAAAAAAGAGCCGACCAAAGCTGTGGTGTCTGCGCTGCTGAACGATGGCTGTGTCCGTGTGACGGGGCTATATTCGGAGAAAACCGGCAAGACCTACGATGCCACTGTGGTTTTGGAGGACGATGGACAGTATGCCAACTTCAAGCTGGAATTTGACCAGCGGAAAGGAGGCAGCCGATGAAGCTCTCTTTAGTGGAACGGGAAACCATTCTCCTCTATAACCAGGCAGAACCAATGGCTGAGGTCTACACCCACGATCCCCATCTGATGGAGAAGCTGGAACTGCTGGCAAAAAAGCACCCCGACCAGATCACCCGAAAGGACGCCCATAACTTTACCGTCCCCAAGCGGTGTGTATCAGTCAGGGAGCCATACAGCGCAGAACGCCGCAAAGCTGCCAGTGAGCGTGCGAAAGCTGCCGGATACCAGCCCCCTGTGAGAAAGTCCAGCAGTTAAAGGCACATGGCAGAGAATGTATTTGAAGCAGTCAAGCAGTCGGTCAGCACCAGAGAAGCGGCAGAGTTTTATGGGATAAAAGTCAGTCGAACTGGCATGGCCTGCTGTCCCTTCCACGATGATAAGAACCCCAGCATGAAGGTAGACCAGCGATTCCGCTGCTTTGGATGCGGTGAAGATGGGGATGTGATCGACTTTACCGCAAAGCTCTTTGATCTCTCCCCAAAAGAAGCGGCGGAGAAACTGGCACAGGACTTTGGCCTGATCTATGACAGTCAGGCCCCGCCCCGCAGGAGATATGTCCGGCAAAAAACCGAGGCACAGAAGTTTCGGGAGAATCGACAGCGCTGTTACCGCGTACTGTCCGATTACTACTATCTGTTGAAAAAATGGGAAGCCGACCGTTCTCCCAGGACACTGGAGGAAGAACCGCACCCCCGCTTTGTGGAAGCAATCCAGAAGAAAACCTATGTAGAGTACCTGCTGGACCTTTTTCTTTATGAAAGTGAAGAAGAACAAAAGGCATGGATTGCAGAACACACAGCAGAAATCACACACTTGGAAAGGAGATTGAAAATCATGGCTGAGAATAAACCCACCAACCGAGAACGGCTAATGGAAATCACGGATGGTATCGAGCAGGGCATCAAAGAACTGTTTGAAAGCGAAAAGTATATGCGTTATCTGTCCGTCATGTCCCGATTTCACCGCTATTCGGTAAACAACACCATGCTCATCTATATGCAGAAGCCGGACGCCACTTTGGTAGCCGGATACAATAAGTGGAAAGACCAGTTTGAGCGTCATGTAAAAAAGGGCGAGCATGGCATTACCATCATTGCCCCGACACCGTATAAGAAGAAAATCGAGGAGCAGAAGCTGGACCCGGATACCAAGGCTCCGATTTTGGATAAAGACGGAAAGATCGTTACAGAGGAAAAAGAAATCGAGATCCCCATGTTTCGCCCGGTCAAGGTTTTTGATGTGAGTCAGACCGACGGGAAACCTTTGCCGGAGCTTGCTTCCTCCCTTTCCGGCAATGTGCCAAATTATGAGGCATTCATGGAGGCCCTGCGCCGCAGCGCACCGGTGCCGATTACTTTTGAAGCAATGGCTGCTGATACGGACGGCTATTTTTCTGCTGATCATCAGAAAATTGCCATTCGTCAGGGCATGAGTGAGGTGCAGACAGTTTCGGCCACGGTTCATGAGATTGCCCACAGCAAGCTCCATGACCCTAAAAAATATGAAATGCTACCGTCATGGAAGGTTGTGCAGGAGAGTGAAGGTGGAACCAAACATGATTTCAAGTTGGATTTTGCCACAGAAAAAGAAGCTGAACAGTTTGCTTCTGATATGGATTGGCGTTATGTGGACGAAAATCAGTTTGAATGGCGTCTTGCAGTTGAGGAAGATGCAACCGCAGAAAAACAGGCAATCAAAAACCGTCACACGGAAGAAGTGGAGGCTGAAAGCATCTCCTATGCAGTCTGCAAATATTTTGGCATCGAGACTGGAGAAAATAGCTTTGGCTATATTGCCAGTTGGAGTCAGGGCAAGGAACTGAAAGAGTTGAGAGCCAGTTTGGAGACCATCAACAAAACCTCCGGCACTTTGATCTCCGACATTGAGCGCCACTATAAGGAAATCTGCAAAGAGCGTGGAATCGACCCTCATGCAAAGGTAGAGCCGGAAACCGCCCCGATAGAGCAGCCAGCAGATGCCATTAAGGTATCTGATAGGCTGCCGACCGGCGATCTGACCTACTATGTAGCAGAGTGCATGGAATTTCCAAACCTCGGAGAATACCACGATAACCTGTCTTTGGAGGAAGCTGTCCGCATTTATCAGGAGATTCCAGCAGAGCGAATGAACGGGATAAAGGGCATTGGTTTTGAGCTGAAAGACGGAAGCGACTATGAAGGACCTTTTCCGATTTTGACCGGCCAGACCATTGACCTGGACACCATCCAGGCAATCGACTATTACCGTGATAATCCTCTGGTGCAAAAAGCGGTAAAGGAACTGGCTGCGGCAATGCCGGAAATGGAAGTGCTGGGGGCGGATGCCAACCAGCAGGAGGCTTTGTTTCTGATTGACGATGCCACCTATCTTCATATCCAGTCCTGTGACAGCGGCTGGGACTATACCCTTTACGATGCCGCGTCCATGAAAGAGTTGGATGGTGGTCAGCTGGATATGCCGGAGATTTCCCGCATGAAGGCAGTTCTCCAGATTTGTGATGACAACGATTTGGGCAGAGACTCGGTAAAATACGCACCGTTGTCCATGATTGAGACCTTGCAGGAAGCTGCCTACCAGCAGATGCAGGCAGAGGCCAGTCAGATGGCTGCTTCTTCTCAGCTGCCGGAAGCACAAGAGCAGGCGCTGGATGAATACCCTATGCCTGATGAGCAGGTATCCACACCGGATATGCAGGAATACGGCTACTTCTATGATGGGATGCTCCCTGTCACCAGAGAACGGGCGCTGGAACTGGATGCCGCTGGTTTGACCGTCTATGTGCTGCATGAGGACAATACGGAGAGCATGGTGTTTGACCCGCAGGAAATCATGGATCATGGCGGTCTTTTTGGCGTGGACCGTGAGGAATGGGAGAAAAGCCCTCAGTTCCACGAAAAGGTCATGGAGCGTCAGGAACATCAGCAGGAACGCGAACAGGCATTTCTATCCCAGAACAGAGATTGCTTTGCTATCTATCAGGTGAGCCGTGACGATCCGCAGAATGTGCGCTTTATGAATCTGGATTGGTTAAAGTCCCATGACATTTCCATAGACCGCAGCAATTATGACCTCATTTACACAGCTCCGCTGAGGGAGTCTGGCACGGTACCGGAGCAGCTGGAAAAACTATATGAGCAGTTTAATCTGCAAAAGCCGGCGGATTTTCACAGTCCTTCTATGAGTGTCAGTGACATCGTTGCGATCAAGCAGGACGGTAAGGTATCCTGTCATTACTGTGACAGTGTTGGTTTTACCCAGATCCCCGGATTCCTGCCGGAAAATCCGCTGAAAAATGCGGAGATGGCCGTGGAGGACGATTACGGCATGATCGACGGTATCATCAACAATGGCGCAAAAGAGCCTACGGTGGCAGAGCTGGAACAGCAGGCCCGCAACGGTCAGCCCATTTTCCTCATGGATTTGGCTGCCGCTGCCCATCGGGAGGAACGGGAAAAGAAAAAGTCCGTCATGGAGCAGCTGAAAAGCCAGCCCAAGGCAGAACACAAAAAGATAGCGCCAAAAAAGAGTGCGGAAAGGGAGATTTGATATGGGAAACTTTACTTTTGAGGAAATGAACCTGATGTGCATTTACAATACCGGCAGCCGCACCGGACTGATCGACAGCCTGCGTGAGATGCGCGGCGAGCTGGCCCCGGAGGAAACCGAGCTGCGGGAGTTGACAGACAGCGCACTGGGCAAGCTCCAGGCCATGAGTGATGCCGAGTTTGCCGAGCTGGAGTTGTATCCGGATTTTGACCAGTAAACACCATAATCGCAGGGATGGGGTGGCAATATGCCACCCCACCTTTTTACCCCAAAACTGAAAGGAGGACAGAACACTATGCCAACCAAAGCTGAACTATATGCACAGATGGCGGAGAAGGTGACAACGCAGCTCACGGGGAGCTGGCAGGAATGGGCAGGGTTTCTCACCACTGCTTCCCGCCTTTACAAGTACCCGTTCCATGAGCAGTTGATGATCTACGCCCAGCGTCCGGACGCCACCGCCTGTGCAGAGTACGATTTGTGGAATGAAAAGATGGGCCGGTATGTAAGGCGCGGCTCCAAGGGAATTGCTCTGGTGGACGATTCCGGGGACAGGCCCCGCCTGCGCTATGTTTTTGATATTTCCGACACCGGAACCCGTGAACATTCCCGCACTCCCTGGCTGTGGCAGCTGGAGGAGCGCCATTTGGATTCGGTGCAGGCCATGCTTGAGCGCACCTATGATGTTTCCGGTGATGACCTTGCCGGACAGCTCACCGAGGTAGCCGGAAAACTGGCTGAGGAATACTGGACGGAGCATCAGCAGGACTTCTTCTATATCGTTGACGGTTCCTTTTTGGAGGAATATGATGAGTTTAACATCGGAGTACAGTTCAAGGCAGCAGCCACCGTCAGTATCACTTATGCTTTGATGTCCCGCTGTGGACTGGAACCGGAACGCTACTTCGACCACGAAGATTTCATGGCGATCTTTGATTTCAATACTCCGGCAACCATCGGAGCGCTGGGAACAGCGGTCAGCCAGATCAACCAGCAGGTGCTGCGGCAGATCGGCGTTACCGTCCGAAATGCAGAGCGCGAAGCCAACCAAGAAAGGAGCAAACAAGATGAACAATCCCATGACCTATATCCAGAACGGAGACTATCTGATTCCCGACCTGAAGCTGAGCCAGCAGCCGGAGAAACCCCTGGGCAAGTACGGCAGGATGAGGAAAACCTACCTGAAGGAACACCGTCCCATCCTCTACAACCAGATGTTGCTGAGCGAGAAGCTGTACCCGCACCTTCTGGAGATCGACGAGACCGCCCAGAGCAGACTGGAGCAGATGATGCCCCAGCTGACGAAGGAAGCGGGAGCCACCGAGGAACTGAAAGCCAGCGATCCCATGAAGTGGGTGGGGCTGATGAACACCTGCAAAGCTCAGGCCGAGGAAATCCTGATGGCGGAGCTTATCAACAGCTGACTCTAAACCTGTTCCTCTCCGAAGCGGAACAGATCCAATCCATAGATGAAGCAGAGAATGTAGCGCATACATCCTCTGCTTTTTCTTTTGCCCAAAATGACATCGACCATGTGCTGCGTTTGGGCGGCAATACAGACCGTCAAAGGGAGCGTGTGGTTGCAGCCTTTGAAAAGCAGAAAACCACCGCTGAGATTGCCGAGATACTGAAAACGCTGTACCACGGCGGCAATGGCCTTGGCAGTGTGAGCGCATGGTATGCCGAGGATGGTATCCATCTTTCCCACGGGAAGTCTGTCCGTTATGACAGGTCTGCCCAGGTCATTTCCTGGGAGAGCGTCGCAGAGCGTATCGGGGAGCTTTTGGAGAGCGGCCAGTTTGCCTCCAATGTGGAGCTTGCAGAAGTGGCAGGCTATGAACGATCCCTCCTTGCAGAAAAGCTCTGGTATCTGTATCACGATCTCAGTGAGGATGCCAGAGAAGCCGGATATTTGTCCTGCCTGTCAGAGATCAAAGGCAATGGTTTCCCGGAGGAGACCCGCCACCTGATGGAGCAGCTGAGTGAACCGGCTTTCCGCCAGACCCTCAAGGAAGAATACGCTGCCTTCTGGACTGCCTATCAGCAGGACCGTGACCTGTTGCGTTTTCACTATCATAGACCGAGGGAGATCTGGGAGAACCTGAAGGACCTTGACCTGCCCCGCAGGACCTTTTCTTCAGAGCTTTCCCAAGTGCCAACCGTCCAGCACTTTATTACCGAGGATGAGATCGACGCCGCCATGACCGGCGGAAGCAGTTTCGCCGGTGGAAAAGGCCGTATCTATGCGTTTTTCATGGCAAACCATACGGATAAGGAGAAAGTGAGATTCCTCAAAGACGAGTATGGCATTGGCGGACGCTCTCATGCCTTGTCCGGTGCAACACACAGCGGCGAAGATCACGATGGGAAAGGACTGCACTATAAAAAGCAGGACTGCCCGGATGTTCACTTGAACTGGGAAAAGGTTGCCAAGCGCATTACCTCACTTGTCCAGAAAGACCGCTATCTTACCGAACAGGAACAGGCGCAGTATGACAAAATCCAGTCTGAAAAGGAACTGGCCGAAGAAGATGCCATTCAAACACAGCAGCCGGAGGTGGAGAAAGAAACGCCAAAGCCTATCCTTCGGGAGCAGTTTGAGCAGTATAAGCCTGTGGTGACTGCCGCTATTTCCGAGGATGCCGCATACCGCAATGCCTGCGGGCATTCTGACCGTGAAAATGCTGTCATCGAGGGCAATGCCGCTGTGCGCCGTGCGGTTCTTGGTTCTAAGGATATGGAGCTGATCCGACTCTATTCGGATGTGCCGGAGTTCCGTCAGCGTCTGCACCGGGAAGTGATCGACGAGACCTATCCAAAGCTCCATGAGCTTCTGCGCCCTCTTTCTCAGGAAGATATTGATACTGTCCTTTGTGCATGGAACGGCAATATCGAGAGTAAACACGCTGTTGTCCGCTATATGAAAGACCATGCAAGAGAAAAAGATACCGCCGCATGGCTGGCTCAGGAATACGGCGGCAGTAACAGCAACAGCCTGTTCGTTGTCCGTGCCGGCAGCCCGGAGGAAACGCAGCTGCCCTGGCCGAAGGTACAGCGCAGGCTTGCCCAGCTCATTCAGGAGGAACGGTTTTATACCGAAGAAGAACAGGATCGTTTTGACAACATCGACCCAATCGCCATCCGGGAAGCTCTGGAGGAAAGAGGGATTGTCAACGGCCAGGTGGCAGACCCGGAAAAACTGGACAATGATCCGTTTATCCAACAGGTGAGGTCAGATGCAGAGCAGATTGCAGATGCCGAGACAGAGCAGACTTCCGAAGTTTCCATTTCCGATGAGGAATATGACGCAGTTCGCCGCCCAATTCCGCAAAGAACCTCCTATGACCCAGCCGCCCCGGTCTATGCCGTGGGCGATACCGTGTATATCGAGGATGACGCCTATCAGATCACCGAGCTGCGGGAGGACACCGTACAGCTTCTGCCCACCGGGATGGTATATCCCATCTACCGGGCAGAGCGCAAAGAACAGTTCGAGCAGCTGCTTCGGGCAGACCGCCGCAATGCTTACTATACCGAGTTTCTTCCTATTGACCCGGACAAGGCAGAACAAGACTTGCGGGATGTATTGGCTCATGGACTGATGGATGAAGCGGATAAAAAGCAGATTTCCACGCTGCTGCAATCCGGCAGGAGCAACAGCGAGATCGCCTACTGGCTGAGCAGAGCCTATTCCGGTGAGATTGAGACACTGAATCTGGAGACCGGCGATATTGTCGATTACCGTACCACGGCACAGGGCATAGAACTGGAAGTCATGGATGCAGAGGAAAAGCGTCTGGCTATGCTGTATTTCCGCTGGGATGAGGTTGCGCCTTTGCTGCGCGGGATGTATGCCCGTCAGCAGGACGGTTTTGGACAGGAACAGCCCCAACCGGCTACCGAATCCCCGACCTTCCATTCCGAGACCATGGCCGTCTATCCGGGCGATAAGAACAATCTGCCTTATGATGTGGTGGTGGAACGACTGCATATCGAGGAGCCGGAGCCGCCAGCCCCTGTGACTGAGCCGGAGAAAACCTTTGAGGAAGTGCTGGACGAACACCCGGTTTCCATTCAGGTCAATGGCCAGTGGCAGACCTTTCCCAATGCCAAAGCTGCCGAGGAAGCATCTTATGAGGAATACAAGGCTAACCTGCGCCGCAATGCAAAAAACTTCCGCATTACAGATGAGCATTTGGGTGAGGGCGGTCCGAAAGCCAAGTTCCAGGCAAATGTCAATGCGATTCGTTTGCTGAAAGAGCTGGAAGCTGCCGGACAGCAGGCAAGCCCCGAACAGCAGGAGGTTCTTTCTCGATATGTGGGCTGGGGCGGTCTCTCTGATGCGTTTGACCCGGAGAAACCGGCATGGGCTTTAGAGTATGCCCAGCTAAAAGAACTGCTGACCCCGGAGGAATATGCCGCCGCCAGAGGTTCCACCCTCAACGCGCACTACACCAGTCCCACGGTAATCCGGGCCATCTATGAGACCGTGGGCCGCATGGGTTTTGAGACCGGCAACATCCTGGAGCCGTCCTGCGGTGTGGGCAATTTCTTCGGTATGCTGCCGGAAGAAATGCGAAACAGCCGTCTGTATGGCGTTGAGCTGGATTCCATCAGTGGACGGATTGCAAAGCAGCTCTACCCCAAGGCCGACATCACCGTGGCCGGGTTTGAGACCACCGACAGGCGAGATTTCTATGACCTTGCCATTGGTAATGTGCCTTTTGGCCAGTATCAGGTTCGAGATAAAGCCTATGACAAGCTGAATTTCAGCATCCACAACTACTTTTTTGCCAAAGCACTCGACCAGGTGCGTCCCGGCGGCGTGGTGGCCTTTGTCACCAGCCGCTATACGATGGACGCCAAGGATTCCACCGTGCGCCGGTATCTTGCTCAACGTGCCGAGCTGCTGGGAGTCATCCGTCTGCCTAATGACGCGTTCAAAAAGAATGCCGGTGCCGAGGTGGTATCCGACATCATCTTTCTCCAAAAGCGGGATCGCCCGCTGGACATCGTGCCGGAATGGACCCAGACCGGACAGACGGAGGACGGGTTTGCCATCAACCGGTATTTTATCGACCACCCGGAAATGGTGCTAGGCAGACAGGAGCCGGTAAGCACTGCACATGGTATGGACTACACCGTGAACCCCATTGAGGGGCTGGAACTGGCCGATCAGCTGCACGATGCCGTGAAGTACATTCGCGGCACCTACCAGGAGGCCGAGCTGCCGGAGCTGGGCGAAGGCGAAGCCATTGACACCTCCATTCCTGCCGACCCCAATGTGAAGAACTATTCCTATGCCATTGTAGACGGGCAGGTGTACTACCGGGAAAACAGCCGTATGGTGCGCCCTGACCTCAACGCCACCGCCGAAGCCCGCGTGAAAGGTCTTGTGGGACTGCGTGATTGTGTGCAGGAACTGATCGACCTTCAGATGGATGCAGCGGTTCCGGACAGCACCATTCGGGAGAAGCAGGCGGAACTGAACAGCCTCTATGACAGCTTTTCTGCCAAATACGGTCTCATCAATGACCGTGCAAACCGTCTGGCCTATGCAGACGATTCTTCCTATTACCTGCTCTGTGCGCTGGAAGTCATCGACGAGGACGGTAAACTGGAACGTAAGGCAGATATGTTCACCAAGCGGACCATCAAGCCCCATCAGGCGGTGGCTGTGGTGGATACGGCAAGTGAAGCACTGGCGGTGTCCATCTCGGAAAAAGCCTGCGTGGATATGGACTATATGAGCCAGCTTACCGGAAAAACAAAAGAAGAACTGGCCGGAGAGCTGCAAGGCGTAATCTTCCGTGTACCGGGACAGTTGGAGCAGGACAGAACGCCCCATTATGTGACTGCTGATGAATACCTCTCTGGCAATGTACGCCGAAAGCTGCGTCAGGCACAGCGGGCAGCACAGCAGGACCCGGTTTATGCAGTCAATGTGGAAGCTCTTACCGCCGCCCAGCCCAAAGACCTGGATGCGTCGGAGATCGAGGTGCGTCTGGGCGCTACCTGGATTGACAAGGAATATATCCAGCAGTTTATGTATGAGACCTTTAATACCCCGTTTTATCTCCAACGCAGTATCGAGGTCAACTATTCGTCCTTTACCGCTGAATGGCAGATCAAGGGAAAATCTTCTGTATCCTACAACGATGTGGCAGCTTATACCACCTATGGGACCAGCCGCGCCAACGCCTACAAGATTCTGGAGGATTCCTTAAACCTGCGGGATGTCCGCATCTATGACACCATAGAGGACGCAGACGGAAAAGAGCGCCGCGTGCTGAATGCCAAGGAGACCACCCTGGCGGCTCAAAAACAGCAGGCGATCCGGGAAGCCTTTAGGGACTGGATCTGGAGAGACCCGGAGCGCCGCCAGACTTTGGTGAGCCAGTACAACGAGGAAATGAACTCTACCCGTCCCCGTGAATATGATGGCAGCCACATCACTTTTGGAGGCATGAACCCGGCCATTACCCTGCGGGAACACCAGAAAAGCGCCATTGCCCATGTGCTGTATGGAGGAAATACCCTGTTGGCACATGAAGTAGGCGCAGGCAAAACTTTTGAAATGGTAGCTGCTTCGATGGAAGCCAAACGCCTGGGACTGTGCCAGAAATCTCTCTTTGTGGTTCCAAACCATCTGACAGAGCAGTGGGCGTCGGAGTTTCTGCGTCTCTATCCTTCCGCCAATATCTTAGTCACCACCAAAAAGGACTTTGAGACCCATAACCGAAAGAAGTTCTGCGCACGTATTGCGACGGGTGATTATGATGCCATCATCATGGGACACAGCCAGTTTGAGCGTATCCCCATCAGCCGGGAGCGTCAGGAACGGCTTCTCTATGAACAGATCGACGAGATCACTGAGGGGATTGCAGAGGTACAGGCCAGTGGCGGCGAGCGTTTTACCGTCAAACAGCTGGAGCGTACCAGAAAGTCTCTGGAAGCCAGACTGGAAAAGCTGCAAGCCGAGGGGCGAAAAGACGATGTGGTAACCTTCGAGCAGCTGGGTGTGGACCGTTTGTTTGTGGACGAGGCCCACAACTATAAAAACCTGTTTCTATACACAAAAATGCGGAATGTGGCTGGTCTTTCCACATCGGACGCGCAGAAATCCTCCGATATGTTTGCCAAGTGCCGCTATATGGATGAGATCACCGGAAACCGTGGCGTGATTTTTGCCACCGGCACCCCGGTCAGCAACTCCATGACCGAGCTTTACACCATGCAGCGTTACCTTCAGTATGAACGCCTGCAAGAACTGAACATGACCCACTTCGACTGCTGGGCTTCCAGATTTGGGGAGACCGTCACAGCATTGGAGCTGGCACCGGAAGGCACCGGCTACCGGGCAAGAACGAGATTCAGCAAGTTCTTTAATCTGCCAGAGCTGATGAACCTGTTCAAAGAAGTGGCGGACATCAAGACCGCCGACCAACTGAACCTGCCCACCCCGGAGGTGGAATACCACAACATCGTGGCGCAGCCTACCGAACATCAGCAGGAAATGGTGAAGGCACTCTCTGAGCGCGCTTCCGAAGTACACAGAGGCAGTGTGGACCCGTCGGTGGATAATATGCTCAAAATCACCTCGGATGGCCGCAAGCTGGGACTGGACCAGAGGATCGTCAACCAGATGCTGCCGGATGAACCTGGCACAAAGGTCAATCAGTGCGTGGACAACATCATGCAGATCTGGCGGGATGGCGAAGCTGACAAGCTGACCCAGCTGGTGTTCTGCGACATTTCTACACCGCAGGCAAAAGCTACTGCAAGCAAGGCGGCGAAAACGCTGGATAATCCACTGCTTCACGCACTGGAAGGTGCCGTGCCTCTGCCGGAGCAGGAACCGACCTTTACGGTATATGACGATATTCGTCAGAAACTCATTGCTCAGGGGATGCCTGCCGACCAGATCGCTTTTATCCATGAAGCCAACACCGAAGTGCGGAAAAAGGAGTTGTTCTCTAAAGTCCGTACCGGTCAGGTGCGTGTCCTTTTGGGCAGCACCGCCAAGATGGGCGCAGGCACCAATGTGCAGGACCGTCTGGTGGCACTTCATGACCTGGACTGTCCGTGGAGACCGGGAGACCTTGCCCAGCGCAAGGGCCGTATCGAGCGCCAGGGTAACCAGAATCCTCTTGTCCATGTGTACCGCTATGTGACCGAAGGAACCTTTGACGCATACCTCTGGCAGACGGTGGAGAATAAGCAAAAATTCATTAGTCAGATCATGACTTCTAAATCGCCGGTACGCTCCTGCGATGATGTGGATGAAACCGCCCTCAGTTTTGCAGAGATCAAGGCTTTGTGTGCCGGAGACCCACGTATCAAAGAGCGCATGGATTTGGATGTGGAGGTATCCCGCCTGAAGCTGATGAAAGCCGACCACCAGAGCAAGCAATATCGTCTGGAGGACCAGCTGCTCAAATACTTCCCGGAGGAGATTGAAAAGCACAAAGGCTTTATCAAGGGCTTTGAATCCGATCTGGAGGTTTTGGCAGCGCACCCGCACCCGGAGGACGGTTTTGCTGGTATGGAAATCCGTGGCGATCTGCTGACCGATAAGGAGAACGCCGGCGCAGCCCTTTTGGATGCCTGCAAGGAGGTCAAAACCTCCGATCCGGTGCAGATCGGCAGCTACCGGGGATATGCCATATCCGTGGAATTTTCCGCTTGGAAACAGGAGTATACGCTCCTGCTGAAAGGACAGATGACCCACCGGGCAACCCTTGGTACAGACCCCCGCGGAAATCTTACCCGTATCGACAATTCCCTCGCTCAGATGCCCCAGCGTCTGGAGGCGGCAAAGGCCCAGCTGGATAACCTCTATCAGCAGCAGGCTGCCGCAAAGGAGGAAGTCGGAAAGCCATTCCTTTATGAAGAAGAACTGCGAAGCAAAAATGCCCGTCTGGTGGAGCTGGATACTTTGCTGAACATCGACGGAAAGGGACAGGCACACGCCGAGGCTGTTGTTGCCAAAAGCGCACGGCCTTCGGTGCTGGATCATCTGAAACGTCCGGCGACGCCCCGCAGTACAGACAAGAAACCAAAACAGCATGAGGAGGTGCGATAACATGAATACCAATAATCTGAATACAGCCCTTTATGAAAAGATGGCCACTGAGCAGGAAAAATATAGGGACTGGCTGAAAAGCCAGCCCCCGGAAGAAATCTTAAACCATGCCTATGAGTACACCATCCGCGAGGACATCGTGATGGCAATGGAGGAATTGGAGTTGACCGATGCCCAGGCCCAGGCGCTTTTGGATTCCCCCTCGCCGCTGGCGGATGTGTACCGTTATTTTGAAAAGCTGGAGACCGGCTATATGGATATGATCCGGGACAGCATTGAGAACCGTGCCGACGATGTGTGCAGAGCTAAAGAGGAACTGCGAACAACACCAATCTATCCCCATTCAGCTGCCTATGCGAGAGAACATGGGGAGCTGGAGCAGTACCGAGCTTCCAACAATGTAAATCTCCAATGCAAGGAGTCCATTGAAGCGGCGGTGCGGGAACACTTCGACGGAATGTATCTCAGCCACGATGCGGCAAAGGGTGTGATCGAGACCTATGGCATGGAGCGTGTATCTATGGTTCTGTCTAACACGATCCAGCTTCAGGACTGGGATGGGCGCTACTCCCGACGCAACAAAGAATGGGCCAAGACCATTCCTAATGATAATCCCGAAACCGTCCGTTGTGGTTATGCCTTAAACAGCCACCCTGCTGTGCTGGATGGTTTTATTGATCTGGTGCGTGAAGAACAGCAGCGCAGCCGTACCCAGAGAGAAAAACTGGAACCGTCCCGTCCCTCAGTACGGGATAAGCTCAAACAGGAGCTGCCCGCCAATAAGTCTGCCGCCCCGAAAAAACGGGAGCTGGAGCGATAACCATGGCAAAGCGCAAGCGGGATGTGCCGGTTCTGTTTTGGGTGTCCGCAGAAGAACTGGAACTGATCCATCAAAAGATGCAGCAATACGGGACAGAGAATTTGAGCGCTTATCTGCGGAAAATGGCGCTGGATGGTTATGTGGTCAAGCTGGAACTGCCAGAGCTGAAGGAGTTGGTCTCCCTGATGCGCCGAAGCAGCAACAACTTGAACCAGCTGACCCGCAAAGTGCATGAGACCGGGCGGGTTTATAATGCTGACTTGGAGGATATATCCCAGCGGCAGGAACAACTGTGGGAGGGTGTGAAGGAAATCCTTACCCAACTCTCCAAACTTTCATAACAGGGATAGATACTCCATTTGCGGAGGGAGGAACGGCGTTTCTTCGCCGCACCTTCCTCCGCTTTTTCTTTTTGTCTGTATCCTTGTCTTTTGCCTGTCCGTACCGGATAATATGAGTAGAATAAGAAGCGTAGCAAAGGAGTGAAAACAGATGCTGACCTTTGAAAAGGTGCTGGAGATTTTTGCGGATTACCTGACCGCAGACGAGACCATAGAAGTTTATATCAGCCGCCATGGATGTGTAAGAGTTGAATTTGACCAAGATTTTCACTATTGCTCTGGCGAGGTGTGCCATACTCCCAAGGAACGGTTCAATCTCTTAGCTGATGATTACCGGACTTATGTGGAGATTGAACTGACCAAAGGCAGACGGGAGTTGACGGAAGATGATGAGAGAGAAGCGGATGCCCTGTGCAAACGGTATCTGGAGCGTTGGAGGGAGGAACTGGAATGAAGATTTTGAAATGCTTGCTGATGATTGTAACTGCACCGGTCATTTTGGTGTTGACGCTTTTTGTCTGGCTCTGCATGGGGCTGATCTACATATCTGGTCTGGTGCTTGGTCTGCTCAGCACGGTAATTGCTCTACTTGGCGTGGCTGTGCTTATTACCTATTCCCCGCAGAATGGTGCAATTTTGCTGATTATGGCATTTTTGATTAGCCCGATGGGGCTGCCGCTGGCTGCGATCTGGCTGCTGGGAAAGGTGCAGAGTTTGAAATTTGCGATCCAGGATTGGGTGTATGGGTAAATGATGTGAATATAATTTGGAATGAAAAAGAAGCAGGACAATGGGAGATGAGACCCAATGCCCTGCTTCTCTGTTTATTCGGAACGAACTGTAATATATTTTTGATTGCGACTTTTAGGTTTATCGGGAATAGTCATTTCTAATTGCCCGGATTCTAAAAGCGGATTGATATGCTTCAAGGTGAAGTTTCTTAAATCTTTGAAGCCGCAAAATACTGCAAGCTCTTTCTTGGATTTTGGTGTTGTGCAAAAAGCCAAAATCTGTTTGGATACCGTTGATAGTTCAATAACTTGGTGGGTAACTTGGTGGATAACTTGGTGGGCGTCACCCTCTAAGTTGTAGTTTACATTTTTCAAGATGACTCTGAAATCTGTCGCTGTTGAGGAAAATTCGGGCTTATATGCCTCTGTGTATCCAGGCAGCTTTTCGGTTTCACTGACGATTTTGCGTAGGCCACTTCCACGGCGTTCCATGTACTTCATGCGGTGGAACAGGTCAGCAATCACAGGGTTTCGTCGCATCGAACGGATACTGTAAATATCGTATTCCTGAATTGAGCCGCCGCCAAACATACCGCCCGGAGATGTGATTTCCACCCGATCATCAAACATATCAATATGGATTTCGCTGCCAAGTACAATATAATCACGATGGATAAGCGCATTAACAAGAGCCTCTGTCACAGCTCGTTCAGCATAATCTGGCTTGTCTACACGATACTGTGCCTCTTTGACAAAACGGACTTTGGAATTATTGCGAATAAATTCACTGCCGCTTTTCAGTAGATAAATCAGATTCCCTTCGTATTCTTTATCGTCCAGTGCATCATCAAAGATAGAGCCTTTTTCCAAGCCATTCCACCGGGTACAGAACATACGGGAGTTATAAACTGTGTGCTGATCGGTCATGAGCTTTCCGGCATTGGTCAAGACCCCATTTTTGTCAGCCAAACCGAAGGAAACATAATCGGATGGCTCAAAGCGGAGGCCGGTTCGTTCCAGATAGGTTGCCTCCAGGAGTGTGAAGCTGTAATCCTTTTTCACAGCTTCTGTTGTTAAGGTGTCAAAGGACTGATTGGTTCCCTTTAAGATCAGTTCATTTACAATGTAGTCCGGGGCAATTACGCTTTCATTTCCAACACGGATATATGCTTCCATCACTCCGTCTGCCTTGTAATAATATGGGGTGCTGCGGCCGGGAGAAACCTCCAGAGCTAATAGATTTTTACCATCTTCCTGTAATGGTTTTAAGATAAACTGAGGTAATGGTGTGATACGTTCTTTGATTAAGCGGCTGATCGCTTCAGCATCCTTTTGAACATCGGACAAGCCGATAGGCTCCCGGTCATCGGAGACTCCGAAAAACAGAGTGCCGCCGATTCCATTGGAAAAGGCACTGACACTTTTTAACCAGCTTTTTGGCTTTTTTGTTTCGAGAGCAACTTTGAAATCACATTCGGTTGCTTCAGCAATGAGCTGTTCTATCATAGAAATCCCTCCTTTGAGGTTGTAGAATATTCTTTTTTATTATACCCAGCGGAGAAAGTTATTGCAACGATAGAAGCAAAGAGTTCAGCGAAAACAAAAATATTTATGAGAGGAGGACCTTCTATTATGGCAACTACAAGAATCATGCCGCTTCATGTCGGCAAAGGCCGCACAGAGAGTCGGGCAATCAGTGACATCATCGACTATGTGGCCAATCCAAAGAAAACAGATAACGGCAGGCTCATTACCGGCTATGCGTGTGACAGCCGGACTGCGGATGCGGAGTTCCTTCTGGCAAAGCGGCAGTACATTGCCGCTACCGGACGAGTGCGTGGTACAGATGATGTGATTGCCTATCATGTGCGCCAGTCCTTCCGCCCTGGTGAGATTACCCAGGAAGAAGCAAACCGGCTGGGCGTAGAATTTGCAAAGCGTTTTACTAAAGGCAATCATGCCTTTGTGGTCTGCACTCACATAGACAAGTCGCACATTCATAATCACATTATCTGGTCATCGGTCAGCTTAGAATATGACCGGAAGTTCCGAAACTTTTGGGGCAGCACCAAGGCGGTTCGTCGGCTAAGTGACACCATCTGTATTGAGAATGGACTGTCCATTGTAGAGAATCCGAAACTTCACGGAAAGAGCTATAACAAATGGCTGGGCGATCAGGCAAATCCATCTCACCGAGAGCTGCTTCGTGTGGCGATTGACAACGCATTATCACAAAGTCCTGCTGACTTTGAAGAACTGCTGAAGCTGTTGCGAGAATATGGTTGTGAAGTCTCAAAGCGCGGAAAATCGTATCGACTGAAACTCTCTGGTTGGGAGAAAGCCGCCCGCATGGACAGTCTGGGCGAAGGATATGGATTGGAAGATTTGCGGGCAGTTCTCTTAGGGAAGAAAGCACATACCCCGCGAAAGAAAACAGTCACACAGGCAGAGCCGCCGAAGGTCAATCTGCTGGTGGACATTCAGGCAAAATTGCAGGCTGGAAAAGGTGCTGGCTATGCGCGATGGGCTAAAGTTTTCAATCTGAAGCAAATGGCGCAGACCATGAATTACCTGTCAGAGAATAACCTGCTGGAGTATGCGGTTTTGGAAGAAAAGGCTGCGGCTGCCACGGCACATCACAATGAACTTTCGGCGCACATCAAAGCGGCTGAAAAGCGCATGGCAGAGATTGCTGTTCTGCGTACTCACATCGTAAATTATGCCAAGACCCGTGAGGTCTATGTGGCATACCGCAAGGCGGGCTACTCTAAGAAATTCCGGGAGGCACATGAGGAAGAAATCCTGCTCCACCAGGCTGCTAAGAATGCCTTTGATGAGATGGGCGTCAAGAAGCTGCCAAAGGTCAAAGAGTTACAGACAGAGTACGCAAAATTGCTGGAAGAAAAGAAAAAGACTTATTCCGAGTATCGGCGCTCCCGTGAAGAAATGAGGGAGCTTTTGACTGCAAAAGCAAATGTAGATCGAGTGCTGAAAATGGAGGTAGAACAGGATGTTGAAAAAGAAAAAGACCACGGCCAGCGGTAAGCTGGTCCTGGTCAAAAGCGTTCGCAGAACGCGCAGCCACAGAATGAAATTCTGTGTTCAAAGGGGCTTGGGGGCGCTGCCCTCAACAAGCAAGCGGAGAGGAAAATCACGGAGGGATTTTCTTCTCTGCGGGCCTGTGTGTATTAACACAGGCATTGCTTGCCTCTTTTCTCCGAAAATGAAAAGAACCAGTGAGAGAATCGTTAAATTTCACTCACTGGCTCAATTCGTTTCAAATTTTTTTGACAACTCTGTCAGTTCTTTCACCGTTTCCTGGGTGTGATGCAGCAGGGTGTCACGCATTTCTGGCGGACAGCTGGAATAAAGCATTTTCATCTGATTGACACCTTCATCCTCCAGAGAAACATCTGGATTTATAAGTGTATCTAAAGAGATATGCAGGACCTTGGCCAATGCTCTCAAAATCAAATAAGAAGGATTCATTTTCCCCTTTTCGATATTGGCGATTTGCTTTACAGAAACATGGCTCAAATCAGATAGCTCCTGTTGTGTTAGCTCTTTATTCTTTCGGGCTTCCCGCATTTTCTGCCCTAAAGCAGTTAAATCATCAATCGGCATAATCGTTCACCTCAATAACATTGTATCGTTCTGGTTTGTGCAAAGGAATAACCTAATTATGCCTGATGAACGGTAAGATTATGCTGATTTTTGTAGAGTAATAGGTAGGGATAAACTTGTATTCTTCGAGAAGACGAAATATAATATTTTAGGAGGTGCAAAATGGACTACATAACATTAAAAGAGGCAAGCCAAAAATGGAATGTTACGCCGCGCCAGATAAATTATTTGTGTACATCTGGGCGCATCCCCGGTGCTGTAAAAATGGCGACGATTTGGCTTATTCCTAAAAATGCAGAGAAGCCAGTAGACAGGCGGAGAAAAGAAAACAAATCTCAGTGAGGTTTCTGTGACATTTGGGTGATACACTGAAAATGAAGGAGTGTGATACCATGCGAATTTTAGTAGTCGAGGATGATCGACTTTTGAATAATACTTTATGCTATAACTTGAATACTGCGGGCTATGCGGTGGATTCTGCGCTGACAAAATCAGCGGCCGGTAGTTTCTTGACAGAGCAGGACTATGACCTAATTGTGCTGGATGTAAATTTGCCGGATGGGAACGGTTTTGACTTCTGCCGGGAGGTAAAAGAACGCCGTCCCGATACCGCTATTATCTTTCTGACCGCAAATGATATGGAAAGCGATATGCTCAAAGGGTATGAGCTGGGTGCAGAAGATTATGTGACAAAACCTTTCCCTATGAGTGTCTTTCAAAAGAAACTGGCGGTAGTGCTAGGGAGGCTGACAAAACAATATGGTAGTGATACTTATGGGGATGACATACTGACCATCAATTTTTCAGAAATGAGTGCTACTCTATCAGGAAAGCCACTTACATTCACACCACTGGAATATCGACTTTTGAAAATTCTGATGAAAAATCCACAGATTGTTTTGACCCGGCAAGTCTTGTTGGAAAAATTGTGGGACGCAGACGGAAATTTTGTGGATGAACACGCTCTGACTGCGGCTATCAGCCGGGTACGAAACAAAATTGAAACACCCGACCGTCAGTACATCAAAACGGTATATGGTATGGGTTATATGTGGATTGGAGGGGTGCTGAAATGAATGGGCGAAAACTCTCTGTCAACAAAGCCTGTCTCTTTTTAGCTGTTCTCCTGCTGGTGGCAATGGGGACGGTTTCAGCAGCTTTGTATGGGCTAACTCAGAATATAACCGCTGTCTGGTATGTAGTATTGTTCGGCATCTTTGTGCTGCTTTGCGCTGTTTGTTTTATGGTGCTGGTTCGGCGTAAACTGGCAATGTTCTCCGATAGCTTTTGTAGTCTGATAGATAATATGTTGTCCGGGAATATGCAGCCGAAACAGATTATTGAAGAAGAAAGTCTTTTCTATAAAATTGAATATCGGCTGAACCGTTTATATGAAGTCATGCAGGAAAACAAGAACAGCATTGCACAAGAACGGGCTGACCTGCAAGAACTGATTTCCGACATTTCTCATCAGGTCAAGACCCCGATTGCGAACTTGAAAATGATTAACAGCACCCTGCTTGAAAATGAAGTCCCTGTGCAAAAGCAAAAAGAGTTTCTTACAGCACAGGCCAGCCAACTTGATAAACTGGATTTTCTCATGCAGATGATGATTAAAACCTCTCGTCTGGAAGCAGGTGTCATTTCTCTGGAAAAGAAAAGCCAGCCGCTTTATGACACGCTTGCCGCCGCATTGGGCGGTATTCTTCTGAACGCCGAGAAAAAACAGATCAATGTTCAAGTGGACTGCCCGGAGAACTTGGTCGTTTCCCATGACAGAAAATGGACAGGTGAAGCATTGTTCAATATTTTGGACAATGCGGTGAAATATACGCCGGAGGGCGGTCAAATCCGTGTTTCGGTTGAAAGTTGGGAAATGTATGTGAAAATCGACATTGCAGATACAGGCATTGGCATTTCAGAACAGCATCAGGGAGCAATTTTCAAGCGTTTCTATCGAGAGGACATCGTACATGATGTAGATGGAATTGGTATTGGTCTATATCTGGCTCGTGAGATCGTAACCTTGCAAGGCGGTTATATCCGGGTAACATCCGAGGTTGGGAGGGGTTCAACTTTTTCCGTCTTTCTGCCTCGACAATAAAATAAGTACGCTAAAAAACAAAATGTCACAGACCTATGACATTTGAGATTTAATTAAACAGAGGTATTTTGTTTCCCGTGACATTTCTGTGAGGTTTACCTTTTATGATAGAGCCATCAAAAAGAAAGGGTGGTGTTCTATATGAACATATTACAAACGACAGATTTGAAGAAATATTACGGCACCGAACCGAACATTACAAAAGCATTGGATGGCGTGACCCTATCCATTGAGGAAGGTGAATTTGTTGCCATTGTTGGTACTTCCGGCAGCGGTAAATCTACTTTGCTGAACATGATGGGCGGGTTAGATACGCCAACTTCCGGCAGTATTAAAGTAAAAGGGAAAGAATTATCGAAACTCAAGGATGAACAGCTTACCATCTTCCGCAGACGTAACATCGGGTTTATCTTTCAGAATTACAATCTTGTTCCTGTGCTGAATGTCTATGAAAATATTGTCCTGCCGGTGGAGCTGGATGGTGATACCGTGGACAAGCGGTTTATGGATGAAGTAGTGAAAATGCTGGCTCTCGATGGGAAGCTGAACAGTATGCCTAACAATCTGTCCGGCGGCCAGCAGCAGCGTGTAGCGATTGCCCGCGCCCTTGTTTCCAAACCAGCTATTATACTTGCAGATGAACCGACAGGCAATTTGGATAGCCGGACAAGTAGTGATGTTCTTGGTTTGCTGAAAGTTACAAGTCAGAAGTTCCATCAAACGCTTGTAATGATTACCCATAACAATGAAATTGCCCAGCTTGCCGACCGAATTATCCGTATTGAGGACGGAAAAATCGCACAGTGACAGGGGGTGACATTGATGGATGATATTTTATTTGGGAACAATAATCAGGCAACAATCAATCGTCTTGCCAAAAGAAGCTACCGCGCTAATAAGCAGAGAAATGTTTTCGTTACCATCGCATTATTCTTGACCGCCTTTATGATTACATCTGTATTTAGTTTGGGGTGCAGTTATTTTGAAACCTATCAAATGCAGCAAATTCGTGCGATGGGCACGACTGCGGATGTGGCAATTACAAGTCTCTCAGAAGAACAATATGAAGAATTGAGCCGATCCAGCTTGGTATCCGTAGTTGGTGTCAGTCAGAGATTGGGCAGCATTGATACATCTGGAATGGACGATGCCCTGCTGAGTATTACTTGGATAGACGAAACAGAATGGCAAGAACACCGTGTACCAACAATTTCGGATATACACGGAGATTATCCGCAAGCAAAAAATGAAATTATGCTCCCTACATGGGCTTTGCGTGCAATGGGGATTGATGATCCACAGATAGGGATGAATATTTCCCTTTCCTATCAACTCGGAACAGATTATCAATATATCTCCGATGAATTTGTTTTGTCGGGCTATTATACAGATTATTCGGCTTCACGTGCAGGCAACCGTGGTGCCGCTTATGTTTCGGAGCTTTTTGCAACACAAACAGGGCTTCCCTTTGATAGTGTGTCTACCGCAATGATTTCTTTTTCTGATGACAGTAATGCCCTGCGATCCTGTGAAAAACTAAAACGGAAGATTTCGTTTACAGAAAGTCAGTCCTTTGAAATTGTACCTATTGCTCAGAGCAATTCCACCACCATTGTTCTTCCACTGGCTGCTATTATCGTCTTTATCATTATCAGCGGCTATTTGCTGATTTATAACATTCTGTATATCTCAATTTCAAGAGATACACAATTCTATGGACAGCTTAAAACGATAGGCACGACAAAAAGACAAATCAAGCGGATCGTGCGTTCTCAAATATTCAGAACGGCGGTGATCGGTATTCCCAGCGGCCTGATTGTCGGTGGTATTGTTTCGCTTGGACTTGTTCCGTTTGCCATGAATATGATGTACTCAAGCGATACAGACCTTGGGGAGATAGTGTCCTTTTCCCCCATTATTTTTGCGGGTGCCGCAATCTTCACATTTTTTACTGCAATCATCGGCAGCATGAAACCAGCGAAAATAGCTGCAAGTATTTCTCCTGTTGCGGCTTCACGCTATACGGAGGCAAATACAAGGAGTTACCGAGATCATAAGAGCCATAGAACAAAATTATCTCGGATGGCACGAGATAATATTTTTAGAAACCCTAAAAGCGCTTTCCTTACTTTTGCGTCCTTATTTTTAGGCTTAATATTGTTTTTGGTTTCTGCTGGTCTACTATCAAGCCTAAGTCCCGACAATTTTGTAAATCAATGGGGAGAAAGTGATTTCGCATTGACTTACAGCATTTCCGAAGAAGGAAACCTGCTCTCTGATGAAATGTTGCAGCAAATTGAAACAATGCAGGGAATTGAAAATCTGCGCGTCACTTATTCTGCTTCACCGTGGCCCACTATGGATGTCATTTACGACGAAAATGTATTCGGGAAATATATTGATTCCTTGGATGGCGTATCAGGTCTTGATTTTTCAAATGCGGAAACACGAAAAAACTATACAGATAATTTTTGGAGCGGCGTTTACGGAATAGATTCCAGATATATCGAAGAACTTAATAAAACGCTTGATAAGCCTATTGACTTAACCGCCTTTGAAAAGGGAGAGTTGGTGGTTTTGTCCGCTATGACGGATGATGAGGGAAACCTATTGATTCAGCCAGGGCAAGCAATCACCGTTGTCGGTGAGTCCGGGGAACAGGTCTTTACAGTGGCAACTGGCTTTCTGGACGCTGATTTTCAGAGTGGTCGAGGAAATGAGAGAGGTACTGCCCCTGATTTGTATATCAGTAAGCAGGCAATAGAGAAGTTGTCTGGAGAAACCAAAATCTTTCGGATTGCTTTTGATACGATTGATAGCAGTTATGACAAAGGGATTATGGAGCAGCTTCAATCCATTACTGCTTCGTCACCGGGCATTACGATTCTGTCACGATATGAAAAGCAGCAAGAAATGGCCGGATATTTGCTGACCTCAAGGATTATAGCCGCAGGGTTGTCCGCTGTATTTTTGCTGATAGGAATTATGAATTTCATTAACACAATGGTTGTTAGTGTAAATACTCGGAAACATGAATTTGCAACACTTGAAAGTATAGGAATGACGAAAAAGCAAATTAGAAATGTATTGCTTTGGGAAGGCGTGTATTATTGGAGTATTTCTTTCCTACTGCTTGCCACACTGGGAACAGCGATATATATTCCAATATACTCAGCCTTTAGAAGAATGGTTCCTTATGCAGCTTTTCACTATCCTGTAATTTCTCTGTTGGTTGTCGCAGCTATTGTTTTGCTGGTCTGCTTGGCAACCCCCGTCATAACTTTCATGCAAAATGTTAAGCAAAGCGTTGTAGAGAGACTGCGGCAGAATTAAATATTTGCGATGAAAACCGGGAGATTATTCTCCCGGTTTTTCAAATCTCACAGGTTCGTGAGATTTCAGCCCATTATTCTGTCGAAACAGCGTGTGTCAGTGACATTTCTGTGAGGATTGCTTGTTAAGATAAGCGCAAAAGGAACAAGCTGCCGCACGACGGCAAAAGAAAAAAAGCCGTCGTACAGCAGCCTATCAACACGCCCATTTGAAACGGCGGCTTTGATTTTCAGAGCCGCCGTTTCTTTGCGATTGCACAAACCAATGACGACTTGCAGGGACACGGTAGCCGATTGGAGGTTAATTTACCGTGTCCCGTTTGCTTTTTCAAAGCTCACATGATCTACATCAGTTAAAAAAAGCATTGCTCCTCCTCCGGGCAAGTATAATATTGTATCGGCATTATCGTTCTATGTAATTCGGTATAATAATGGCTGTTCTTGGCGCGCCAGTTTTCCCCCACGGAAATCTGGCGTTTTTTGTTGCCATTTTTTCGGAGATGACCCGGTTGTCTGCCGGTGTCGGTCTCCACCTCCATTCGATTCACCCGTCAATCACCCGTGAATCGAAATGGAGGTACATAATGAAGAAAATTAACCTTCGGGAACTTTATCCTGATGTTTATACAACAGACTTTTTTGTAGATGTGACAGAGGAAGTAATGGAGACTATTCGAGCAGCTGAACGTGCGGAGGCTGCGTATGAGCGAAAGATGTATCGTTATAAAGCACAGTATTCTCTGGATTGCGAGAATGGCATTGAAAATGCGGTGTTGTTGAAGCCGCAGACACCGGAGATGGTTTTGGAGGAAAAACAGTTTCAGGAGCAGGTCTATGCCGCTGTGATGAAGCTGCCGGAGAAACAGGCAAAGAGGATTTATGCCAGATACTATCTGGGAATGACGGTAAATAAAATTGCCGAAGTAGAAGGTGTAGACCCAAGCCGTGTCCGAGACAGTATCCGCCGTGGATTAAAGCAGCTTGTAAAATATTTTTGATAAAATTTCATTTGATACGCCTGTTTTTTGCCTTTTTTGTCAGTGTTAATAAGAAGGACAAGTTTTCCTCCTTCATCAGTACATTGACAATCGAATAGACAGCACAACAGGTACATAACCCATGTACGAGCGAATATGAAACGCCGCGAAGATGGAGCAGTCAGGGAGGTGATGAAAGAACTGCTTCGGAGCGATCTACGATTTCATAAAACGGATTGTGGCAGATTCGGCGCGATGACTGCATGGGGGCTTAAAGATACTTCCTCACGGCCCGCCAAAGACTTGGGGGGAACCCTGCGGCGCACGAGTAAAACGACGCCGCGGAGTTATGACAACCGCGCCAGCGGAGACCTGTTATGTTCCCATCGTCAGGGTTGCGTGGCAAATGTGACGAGAATTGAGTCATATTGAAATAGGAAACGACTGCTCTTTTGGGTGGCCGCTTTCTATTCAAAATCAGATACCATGCGCTGGCAGTTTCGGCTGCCAGCGTATTCATGTGATTTTGAAAGCACGATGATAACCTTGACAGATTGGAGGGAATATAGTCTATGGAAAAGCTCATTACACGAAAAGAAGCTGCTGAAATCTTAGGAATCAGCATAGCAACGCTGGATGCCGCCCGTAACAACGGCTTGATCTCTTATGTGCAGTATGTTCAGAATGGCTGTGTGTATTTTACTGCGGCAGGTCTCCAGGAGTATATCGCAAAATGCACGCACAGAGCAAAACCAGTTGAGAGAAGCGCAACTTACCGTAAACCTCGAAGCGGAAGATCGTGAGCCGGTCCGTATCCTTGATGGAATCAGAGAGGTCTGATAAAACAAAGGTACAGCGCTGGAGATTATTCTTAGGAGGTGGAGGAATTGGCAAATAGAAAAATAATACTTCCTCAATATGGCACAGTCATGAAAAGAGGTGTCCTATATTATAGGACCAGAATCAAAGACGCGAATGGTAAGCTCGTAGCTATCTACGCAAAAACACCTGAAGAACTATATAACAAAGAAACGCTTGCGTTGGAACAGATTGAGAATGCTACTTTTCATCGGAAAACGCCCACAGTTGCAGAGTATTGTGAAAAGTGGCTGCTGATGCAGTCGGTTCATGTACGAGCTACTACTTTGACGGATTACACCTCAAAGGTCAGGCGGCATATTATAGCGGAATTGGGAGATAAACGGATGGGAGAGGTTAGTCTGGATGATATTCAACTTGCCCTTGTTCCGGTTTCCAAGAAATCTGCATCGGTTTATAAATCTGTGGTGATCCTTTACAAGTCTATCTTTCGCGCAGCGATGGAAAGCAGGATCATTGACCATAACCCAACGATTTATCTGACAACAAAAGGTGGCGGTGTTCCTCAAGAGGAGCGTCAGGCTTTGACAGATGAACAGGTGGAGCGACTTTTGGATGCTATCCGAGATTTGCCGCCTTATGTCTTTGTCATGATCGGTTTGTATGCGGGTCTGCGCCGGGAAGAAATTCTTGCTCTGCAATGGGATTCAGTATATCTGGATACGGATACTCCATATCTGACGGTAAGGCGGGCATGGCATACAGAACACAACAGACCGGTGATTTCGGATGAATTGAAAACCAAGGCTGCGGAGAGAAATATCCCCCTTCCTGTTTGCTTGGCTGAGTGTTTGAAAGCAGCAAAGGAAACTTCGACTTCGGAGTACGTGGTTTCAAACCGGGATGGCGAACCGCTGTCCTACACGCAGTTTAAGCGACTTTGGCAGTATATTGTTACGAGGACGGTCAAGGAGCGGAGCTATTATCGGTATGAAGATGGAAAAAGAGTAAAGCATACTGTCACACCTGTCTTGGGAGAAAAGGCTGCTCATAACGGAAAAGTGGTTTACAGTCTGGACTTTGAAGTAACACCCCATCAGCTGCGGCATACTTACATTACCAATCTCATTCATGCATCGGTAGATCCCAAAACGGTTCAATACCTGGCAGGCCATGAAAGCAGCAAGATTACCATGGACATTTATGCAAAGGTTAAGTACAACAGACCAGATGAGCTGGTCAGATCAATGAACTGTGCGTTTGCAAGCTGGGATGCAGCACAGTAATAACAAATAGGAAATGAAGAAGGAGCGAGGCAAGGATTGATATGTACCCAGAATCCTGGACACATTGACTATTGCTCAGGCTCAACACATGGATGCTATCCGATATTTAACGGGCGGCATCCATTTTGTTTTTGCTTGAATTCTTTTATTATTGTAGTATTCTATGTATTCTTCAATAGCTATTGAGAATTCCTCAAAAGAAGAATACTCTTTCTCGCAGCCATAATACATCTCATTTTTTAATCTTCCAAAGAATGTCTCCATTATACAATTATCATAGCAGTTTCCTTTTCGTGACATAGATTGTATTATGCCGCGTTTTTTCAGTTCATTCCGATAATAAGCATTCTGATACTGCCAGCCTTGATCAGAATGTATTATAAGACCACTGAGATTAGGGAATTTTTCAAAGGCTCTTTTAAGCATGCGGCTAATCTGTTCCAGGTTTGGACTTGTTGAAAGATCATAAGAAATGATCTCGTTTGTATTCATATCAAGAATCGGTGATATGTAGCACTTTCCCCATGAAAAATTGAATTGAGATACATCGGTTGTCCATTTTTGCAGTGGTGCGGTTGTGCTAAAATCCCTATTAATCAAGTTGTCAGCAACCATTCCAACAGTTCCCCTGTAGGAATGGTACTTTTCCTTTGGCCGTTTTCCTATAAGACCAGCCTTATGCATTAGACGCTGTACTCTTTTATGATTTACCTTATAACCACGGTTCAGTAATTCTTGGTAAACTCTGCGAACTCCATATCTGCTCTTGTTAGATGTGAATATCTCATTGATGTCATGCATTATGGCGCTGTTTCTCTCAGTAATCGCATCTTTTTTGCTTATTTCAAAGTAGTATGTAGACCTGGACATTGGCATAGCTTTAAGAAGGTGTTTCAGTTGGAATCCTTCAGCGCGGAGTTCTTTGATGATTGCCGCTTTTTCGCCTTGAGTCGCGCAGCTTCCCTTTCTTCTCTCAAGGCGATCTCTTTTTTTATCACTTCGATCTCGGCTTTCATGTATTCATTTTCAGTTCTTAACCGAATTAGTTCTTCATACTCAGATTCGTTGGGTTTTGGAGGTTTTCTCGTGCCTATTTTTTTCATATCAGGATTATTCGATTTACGACCTTTCGTTTTGTTAATAAGTCCATTATAACCGTAAATCTTATATTTGCGAACCCATTGATATAACATAGAATCACGAATTCCTGCGTGAATTGCGACTGATTTGTTGGATTCTCCGGAAATCACTCTAGCAACAAGTTCCAATTTTTCTTCAGGGGACCATTTTTTATAAGATCCTTTTGGCTTTAGTGCATCGGGCCCTTGAGCATCTTCAAGATGCATCCAATCATTTAAGTAATGGATAAAACGTTCTCTGGAAATACCTTTAGGAATGTCTGGAACAATCCCTTGGCGATACATCTCTACACATTTCCTTTTAAATTCATAACTATATCGCATAAAAATACCCTCCTTACTGGTTTGTCCAGTAAAGAGGGTACATATCATACTAATAGCTTTCATAATTCCCTTTTATCTGCTTTAGTATTGCCGGGATTTCACTAAACTCATCAATCCATATCACATTTACACCCAATTCCCTAAAGAAAGACTCTTGTAAAGTTTCATTTACTCTTTCAAAACTTTTGATTGAATCAACCTCAGCAGATTCTTTCATCCTAAATCTACGCATTATTGCATAATGTTGACAATCACTATCATTCTCTGTTCTCTTTTGAGCCGCTATTTCTAATAATCTTCTCATGTTAGGATCCGTCATCGATAATCCTATAAATAAACAAGTATTATTAATCATATAATTCAATTGGCTAATATTAGCCCAATTATATGGTTCCAGCATAAGTTTATGATATCCTTCCTCAGAAAAAACTAATAATGACTTTGTCAAATTTTCATAATTTTCTTTCTCTTGAGGCAAAAAACCATGAACATGGTATATTCCTAATTCATCCGCATCTGGAATCATCCCTTCACCATAGATTGAATGATACTTTACTCGAAGTCTTTTTAAATTCTTTTCAACTAAATCATCAAAATTATAGTTTATAATTGCACATACACCCAATTTCCCTCTATTAGGTATACATAGTTGCCCAATTTCTTCTAATAAATCTGATGATTCAACAGCATTTTTATATAGTATTTCTCTAACTAACTCTTCGAAATCGTTCTCAAAACCATTTCTCAAAAACCTAGTTTGCAGTAATGGTGAATTTCCATTTTGGTTAATCACTTCTTTTACAATCTTTTTCTTGTCTTTCTTTTCTATTTGAATATGATTTGCTATTAGTTGTTTATCTATTAAAGCAACAAATAATTCTGATATCAAAGTATCCCATGTAGCTATTTTAGCTTCATTAGAGGCTCCTGCTCCAAGAAAAAGAACAATATTATCATTTTCATATTGCATATGGAGTTGTTCTACATATTTTTTTCTTTTTTCTAAATATGTACTATTGTTTCTTAATATACCATCATTGATTGTGTCCCTTAATAACACTGTATTCAAATTGTTATATGTCTCAACAAATAAATTCTCATTGTTACTAAATATTCTAATTAAATCATCAATATCCCATATTGTAAGTTCAAAATTTAATTGTTTCTTTTTTTCTTCAATACGATTCCTTATACCCTCTGGCAATTCATTAACCACTATTAATAAAAGCTTATTGATTTCACCCCTATTAATGGAAAAACGTCCAATTGTATCATATATCAATCGCAAACTCATTTGCTTATGTCTATACAGCTTAATTTCTGCTGCAATACAACCATCCTCATTATCTATTCCATCTGGCAAAATCATATCTGAGATTCTATGCATAACTTCATTTTCTGCCAAAAGTCGCTTATTTTGTGCTTTCAAATAATCTCTCATCATAACAATAATTATCTTTTCTATTGCCATGTATGAATATCTAACGGATTCTAAATTCACCAATTCCAGCAACGCTTCCCTAATATCCATATCGTTTCTCCTAATCAAAATATCCTTATTGATATATAGCCAAAACTTCTATTGTTCTATAATCTTTATCAGCATATATCTCGTATAATCCATCTGTTCGGCCTTCAATACTTCTTCTCATAACACGATTTAGTGTCATAAAATCTTTCAAAGGATCATAAAATGCTTTCTGTGCTCTTACCATTCCACTAGAGATAATTCTCGCAATAACAGTAACTTCTAATTCTTCATATTCTTCCATATCCTCATATTTAACCAACATATTATTAGATATAAGTTTTGAACACATCAATTGATTATTCAAATCAATTAATACCGGAATTTTTGTATCTGTCGTTTCAAAAAAAGTTTTTAATGCAACCTGCTCTGATTTATCCATAGAATCACTTACCAAAGATGCAACTAATAACGGCTTAAATCTATCGATTGTCTGAGTATAGTCAAATTCCTCTGGAACTTTTATATATCCATCAAATTTTATAATCGTACCTCTATTCATAGTTTTCAAATCATAGTCTTCCGACTGTGTAAAATCAAAAAAATCGTCTCGTCCTGTAAGCAGCTTTTCAAATTCATCACAATTATATAATAAACTCTCCTGTACTTTGGCTTTATATGTTTTATTAGCCTTAGCATCAGCTCCAAACGCCTTTAAATCAACTTGAATCCCCTTATCATTAGATACCTCATATTCGTCAATTTGAAGATTTCTCTGTCCTTTAACCACGGCTCTATATTCATCTATTTTCTTTTTATCATAATATACAACATTACCAAACACTAGCTTACACCTCCACTCGATCAACATTCATAGTATTTAAGTAATACATATTTTATCACATTTTCACATATAGTTCTATTAAAAACTACTTTCGTGATATTAGCTTTCTAATTTATGTCCTGTCTATCTCTATTGGCAATAATTTTTTAACTCTCATACCTAAAAAACTCCCTAGCCATCATCTCCGCCGTAGCCCGGTTATACCCCTTCTTCAGATACCCCTGCACAATCGTCCCAAACATTCCCTTAACCATATCATCCTCAATATCACAATATGCCTGCATTTCCCCGGACAAAGCCATTGCCACATACTCTATTGGCTTGTTATCCAACAACCTATGCAGCTTCGCCAGAGACTGCTCTGTTGTCCTCAGAGCAGCCTCCACTTCTTCACACTTTATCCGCAACATATTTCCATCTGTAAACCACACCTCAACATAACCGTTATCCATGTTATAAGCACATTCCACGATATTATCTATTCGATTATCTTTCATCTCATCAATCCATCCTTCCCATTATCTTGTCCCATAAGATTTGTCATACCGCCTTATCTGCTGCTCTGTACGCTCCTGTTCCTTCACCTTACGAATAATCGTATCAATCTGCTCTGCGCCAGCATATATCTTCACACGCTCCAGATCATCAGCCTTTTCCTGCAACAGCTCTGTCCTATCACTCATGTCCTTAATCTTGCCTTTGTAAACCCCCACATCCTCTGACAATCTCTTCTTTTCTTTTCGCAATTGCAGGACTTCCTCTTTTAGCCTTACACACTGGATTGTCAGATTCTTTATCAACGACTTCAGCTTATTCACAAATGGCATCACTACTTTATCTTGAAATAACTTAGCACTTGCAAATGCTCCCGGTTCCGGCAACTGCCACTCCGGTGCTTCATCATACTTTCTTACATCACGCTGCAATAATTGCTCCGACTGCACCATCTGCTCTATATGGCTCTTAAGCTCATTCTGTTGCATTTCAAGTTGAACATTATTCTGTTGCAAATCATTGTATTTCTGTCTTAATGCCTGATTATCAGATTTCAATGAATCATTTCTTTGCTCCAGAGTGTGATTGTCAGCAGATAACTGATAATTCACATTCTCCAATTTACTATTCGTATATTGTAAATCTTCATGCCGTTGTTCCAGTTCTTCATTATCGGTCTGCAACTGTAGCTGCTTTTGCTTCAAATCATGATTATCCATACGAAGTCTATCTTTTCGCCTCTCAAGCCTTGCATTTTCCATCCTCAAATCTTTATTACCTGCAAGCAATACTTCCTTCTCCTGTTGTGCCACAGCCCCTTCTTCTTTTGCCCTTTGCATAGCCTCTTCTGCCAGTTCTTTTTCGATAGTAACATTCTGCAATTCCTGTTTCTTCACAGAAACCTCTTCTCCAAGCAGTGCAACCACCGAAGATATTTCCTGCTTCTGGCTATCCAATTCAGCTACTTCTTTCACACGCTATTTCTTTTCAAATTCTAGCACCGACAAATGTTTCTCATGTGTACCCTTTTGCAGCCATTCCACACCATATCGCTCCATGACTATCGCAAGTTCCTGCTTCTCTGATGCAATCCACTGATTTAATTCGGTAGCACCTATAGTGCCACCGGTGAAGCCTTCTGCCGCTAGTGCAGATTTTAATGATACCCTTGTATCAAGTCCTCGCTTACTTCCTGTAATATATGGTACAAAATCAATGTGCAGATGCGGTGTTTCTTCATCCATATGCAAATGTGCCGAGAATACATACAAGTTCGGATTTCTAGCTTGGAACTCATCCATAAATTCCGTTAAAATCCTTTTTTCCAACAATCCATCTTCACTTTTGGCATTCATATCATCTTTATTTCCAATCTGAAATATCACTTTATGAAATAACTTTTCCTGCTTACCCCTCCTAATTTTTTCATAGTAATTATCAATCATTCGATCTTTTCGTTTCTGTTTTGCATTATATCGTTCCAGTGCTTCATCAAATAATCTATGATAAACCTGCTTAATATCTTCCTGACAAAATTCCACATTATCAGCACTTCTGTTTTTATCTACATTCTTAGTTGTAAATGCTCTGGTATTATGGTTCACAGAACCTTTTCCGATCATTGCACTTATCGTTCTCTCCATGGGCAATCTTCCCCTTTCTTTTATCTGTCATATTAGCGCCGGATATCGGCATAGAGCGAGGTTTCCTCGCTCTGGCTTTGTTACTTTCGTCGAAAGTAACGCAAAAGCACTTTTGACATCAACATCTCCTTTCAGGAGCTGTCGCCATCAAAAATGCAGACCTGAAAAGAATAGCAAGCTATTCTTAGTCAGGTTTTGCGCCCTGCCGGGAGCTTTTCTACCTGCGGCAGTCAGTGTACACAAGCCTCCACTGTGTCAACCACACCTCATTTTCCTTATCTATTCTAACGGAAGCGTGACACGCAGCCGTTATATATGTTTAAGAAAAACTACCACCGAAAGCTCTCCAGCACACCTCGTCTATCCAAATATTCCTTTCGAGCCTTTTCCTTTTCTTCTTCCGTTGGTGCAGTCTTATATTTTGTATACAATTCTCTCATTACCATTGCATCCAGTTTCTTCTCCAGCCCCTGTTTTATCTGAGGCAACAGTTCCTCCTGTTCCAACATAAAATATCTCATTATCGCAACGAAAAGTTCTTCTGAAATCTGTACATTTTTCATATCAATCCACCATTCCTTTCCTAATTCATTCAAGAACGCAACACTGCAAAGTCTATATTCTTTGCAACCTTGCAAAGTTTATCTCCGCAATTTCTATATAGCCTGCAATGTTGCGTTCTTACCCTATCTCTGTTTTACTGCATCCAGTTCCCAATAACACGAGTTATTGATTTTCTTTGCCTGGATGCCCAATTCTTTCTTTGCATTTTCCAATGTTCTCTTTGAAATGCCCTGTTTATCAGCCATTTCAAATATTTCATTACTCTGCACCATATTAGTTGTTTCTGCCAATTCACGAAGCATTTGCTTTGCTTGTTCCAGCTTATTTGCTTTTGGTGCAATACCGCCAAGTACTTCATCTGCTGTAATCTCATAATCTCCCAACCAACGAAAGCCCGTTTCTGATAACATAAATGCCTTCGGATGTCCAAATGCCGCAAGATTATTCATTATCTGAACAACTGCTCTTGTATTAGGTTCTCCCTCTATTCTGCCGACCAGAAGCACACTCCTCGCCACAGCAAAGAAGTCAATGGAACCCATGCCCCTGTATGCAGCTTTATTACCAGATGCCTTGTTCATATGACCAATAAGAAGAATTGCACACTAGTATTTCTCTGCTAATGCTCCCAGCTTCTTAGTCATATCTCTTGCCTCATTTGCCCGGTTCATATCCATGCCACCACCGAGATACGCCTGTATCGGGTCTAATATCAATACTTTTGCCTCTGTCTTTGCAAGTGCCTCTTCCAGTCTTTCATCTGCCATAGACAGGGATTTATCACTTTCATCAATAACCAGTATCTTTTCACAGTCCGCCCCGGCAAGTTCCAGCCTCGGCTTTACTGTATCTGCCAGTCCATCCTCTGCTGTCTGATAAATGACATTTACCGGCTCCTGCACATCCATATCACTGTCGAGACATTCTCCCTTTGACAGCTTTGCTGCTATATTTAACACCAATGTGGTCTTTCCATCACCCGGATCTCCTTGAATAATTGTCAGCTTCCCATATGGTATAAACGGATACCACAGCCATTTCACTTCCTGTGACTCAACCTCCGACATCCGTATCATCTTTAATTCTGTCTTCTGTTCCTCCATAAAAGTCCTCCATTTTCCAATCTTTTATTTGCTCCTAAGAAGAACCTCTGCTATACTCTAGTTGTATTTACAGGTGTAACAGGGGTTTTCTTTTGTTACCGCAAGTCCTAACAGTTGCCGCTGTCAGGACTTTTTTCTTTATCAATCTGTACTCCCTGCCAGAGATACTTGGCACCATCCAGTATTGCAATAATCGCCTGTAACATATCCATACAGTCATTTCGCATATCTTCCAATCCATCAGCAGTAAGTGTTACCTCCTGCTGTTCCAGTTGTTTTACCAGTTCTGAGAGATTTGTCTGCATATTCTGCAGTTCCTCTACAAGCTGGTAAATGACCTCTTTCTTTCCTACAACACATATTCTGTTATAAATGCAGGAACGTACAAAATAATCTTTCTTCTGCATACCGCTTGCAAGTATCTTGGCTTCAATCATTTCCCGCTCTCTGTCCGATACTCGAAAGCTGATTGTTGGATGTTTGTGTACTCCGCTCATAACTCGTCCTCCTCATTCTCCAGTTCTAGTCTATCTGCCAGTTCTGCCTGCTTATTAGGGTATAAATGTGAATAAGTATTTAATGTTGTTTCTATCTTTTCATGTCCCAGCCGCTCCGCTATTGCCAAGGGCTGAAATCCAAGTTCCACCAGAAGCGATGCGTGGCTGTGACGCAGATCATGAATACGGATTCTCTTAACCCCTGTTTCCTTTATGCCTCGTACAATCTCATGCTCCATATAAGATTTTGTAAACCGGAACATTCTTTCATTTGGCATAATTCCATATAAACGACTGCAATATTCTTTTAACTCTTCTGCCAGAAATGGTGGTATTGTAATCTTACGATTGCTCTTTGGTGTCTTAGGCGGTGTAATTACATCTTTTCCATCCAATCTCTGATAGGATTTAGAAATGCTTATAATTCGTTTTTCTAAATCAATATCTGCATAAGTGAGTGCCAGCAATTCTCCTATACGCATTCCTGTCCAATACAGAAGCATAAATGCCATTCTCGCCTCCGGTTTCTTGTCCATAGACGGAAGAAACTGCTTAAACTCCTGTTTTGTACAAAACTCCATATCATCAGCCTTGCTTTTCCCGATACTTCCTGCTTTCCCGCAGGGATTATCTTTCAAGTCATAATATCTGACCGCATAATTGAAAAGTGCTGCCAACTGGTTATTAATACTTTTAAGATAAGTTGGTGCGTACCCCTGCTTAATCAATTCATTCTGCCAAGCCCGGATATCTGATGTCTTAATCTCACACATCTTTTTCTTTTTTAAATAAGGTGTAACCTTTAAATCAAACACATATCTTTTATTCTTGATTGTGCTTTCTCTAAGCCGATTCTCCACATCAGCGAAATAGATTTCAACAAAATTCTCAAAGTTAATATCCAAATCTTTTCTCTGCTGTTGCCGGAAGTTACGCTCCCACTCCTCTGCTTCTGCTTTTGTCTTAAAGCCTCTTTTGTTCTTTTTATGGCGTACACCCTGCCAGTCCTCATAATAGAACTGGCTACGCCATGTTTTACCATCTCGTGTAGCTGGCATATCATCATCTCCTCTCCATTAACCAACTGCCATGCCATAAAATTTTTCTTCAAAATACTTTGTAGGTACCTTGCCTGAAATCACTCGATAGCCTTTTTCTTTCAATTCATTATTAAGACCACGAATGATTTTGTAAGCATATCCTCTTGATACTCCAAGAATCTGTGCAGCTTCATCTGCTGTTACATACATCTTCATCGTATTCTCCATATTGTGTTCTCCTTCCTATTTTTATTATAGTACACTTTTGTGACCTTGTTTATCTGTATTATATAGTACTCATTTGTGTCCGTCAATCAATTTAGCAAAATTATTATACACAAATGTGTCCCATTGTGATAGAATAGGGGTAACAAATCATAAAGGAGCATTTTTATGACTACTGGAGAAAAGATTAAATACTTTCGCAATATGCGTGGAATATCACAGGAAACACTTGGTCAGTTGTCCAGCATAAATTCCGCAACAATAAAGAAATATGAATATGGAATCCGTAATCCAAAGCCTGACCAGCTTTTAAAAATTGCCAATGCACTAGGCATCAGCATTAATATTTTCATGGATTTTGATATAGAAACAGTTTCTGATGTATTATCACTACTGTTTAAGTTAGATGACCAAATTGATATGAAATTTGAAGCAGATAAGGATGAGGAAGGCAACTTCAAGCCAGCTACTGTTAAGCTGTCCTTTAAAAACAATCTCATCAACAAAAAGCTCTGCACCTATATGAAAGCTCTGGAAATTCGTGAAAATATGACAAATGCTAAAGATGAATATTCAGAAGCAGAGTATGCTGACAGTTTGCAGCATATCAATGAAAATATCGAAGAAATCAAGCAACATCTGCTTGATGACAATATGGTTGTCAAAAAAGGTACTGACCGCCTTACTGTAAAAAACTATATAAATTAGGAGAAAATCTATGGACATATTTATTAATTATCTTATCAAGAATAAAGAATGGATTTTTAGTGGACTTGGTATCTTTGTTATTGGAGGAATTATTTCTTTAATAAAAATATTAATAAATCATCACAAAAAAGCAACCCAAAAATCTATGAAACAAATTAATAAAGACAACTCTTCTGGGACACAAATCGGAATTCAAAATAACTATTATCGAGGAGATAACGAACATGACTAATGAATCTTTTGAAATAATACAAGAAAACAAACTGGGCTCGCAAAGTACACAGATTGCTCAGCAAAACAATTACTATGGGATGGACTACCAAAACACCAAATCTTTATGCCAAGATTTAATTAGAAGTGAATTAGAAAAGTATAAATCGGATGCAGAACAACTTGCTAAAGAACGTGATGAAAAATTCCTATCTACTTTATTTGAAAAACTACATCGTGAAAAAATTGATGACAATTCAATGTGTGAAGAATTTAAAAATCCCGACATGCAGTATACATTTGTCGAAGCACAAAAAGCATACATTCGTTTAGGAACTCCAGAGCTAGAAACCATTTTGTCAAATCTTCTAGTTGATCGTGCAAAAGAAAGTGACCGCACTCTTCTTCAAATTGCTCTCGCTGAAGCCGTTAGTGTCGTACCGATGTTACTTCCATCACAACTAGATATTTTGGCTCTTTGTTTTAGATTGAGATACACTCGCAATAATATGATCAACAGTCTCTCCACATTTTTTAAATATATTCAGGAAGAGATTTTGCCTCATGTACCACACTCTATTGATAAAATGTCTTCTTTTCAACACTTGGTATATACAAAAACTGCAAGTATTGATATAGGTGAGATTTCATTAGAAAATATTTTTATTGAAACTTATGGCGGATTATTTTTATCCGGATACGTTCCCGAGGAATTAAATGATGTTATCCAAAAATACCCTAATTTTTTTATACGATGTATACAGGATCAATCCAAAGTCCAAATTAATTCCATAAGCAGGAAATCATTAGATGAGCAGCTATCGTCAATAAACAATATGCCAGAAAAAGACAAAATATTCATTCAGGAACACTTTTCAAATAATTTAATGTCACCAAATGCTGTTAAAGATTTTATATGCTCAAATATTCCTTCTTCGAAAATATTATTTTCTCAATGGAATGACACCTACTTGAAACACTTAACTCTTACTTCTGTAGGTATCGTTTTAGGAGCAAATCGTTCTAAACAAATTTCTGGAACAACCTTTGATATGAATATTTGGATATAATTATTTCAAACTTATCATGAAATTAATTGTAACCTCTTGAATTATCAGACATAAGGTGATAATATCTAATTAAACAGAAAGCACCCACTCCAAAGGTGGATGCTCCAAGTTTAGGTTAACGAATGTCCTTAAGGACACCGCCTATCCTGTGGATCAGACAGGATAGGCATTTTTATTTTCGCCTGATCTTCCTCGAAGATCTTTTCTCTTTATCGAGAACGGCAAGCAACGCTACAATCAAGCTACCAAAGCACATCAACAATGCTAATATCCCAATGAAAATCGAAATAATCTCATAAGCCGTCATCGGCGCCACGTCTACACTCCGTTTCGGTCGGTGCTAAACAGGTGACACTGGCACCTAGCACCCCTTCCTATGTATTCCGGTTGCCCGGTATCATAAAACTCGGGAGGCTACCACCCTGTCATGGGTACTTTCCTTAGATAGTATCCTAACATAAGAACTAATGCTTCTGCAAGGATAAATGTTATGTCTTTCAAAATCTTATTATTTTCTCCCAATTATAATAACATGATTACTTGCTCCTAAAACCGACTGTTCACGGCATACACTATAATGATAGTCGCACCAAGTTTTGAACTGATTTTCATCCCATTTGTCAACCTTTTGCGATAAAAGAGGAGCTAAACCATCTTGGGCGAAATGGTCTACAATTTTTAATCCATATCTTTGATAAATTGATTCCATTTCATCTTTTGATGAGTAATAAGTATCTGTCCAAAAGCACTTCTCATCATCATGCTTTAGCACACCAGTTTCAATAAGTTGTTTCGCCAAGTGTTCATCCAAATATTTTTCATTGCTCGTAACAATATATTGAAAAACATAGTATCTTGGAATGTACGCAGTAACCAAAAGCCCGCCTTTCCTTAACACTCTTAGACATTCCTTCATGCATTTTTCTCTCTGCTCTTCCGTAATCAAATGATAAAATGGTCCCATATTGAGAACAATATCAAATGAATCATCTGCGAAACAGGACATATCTGTAGCATCCAAAACAGAAGTATTCATATGATAATTTTTATTGGTAAGAGTTCGATTAATAATGTCTATATGCCTTGGCGTAATATCTGTAGCAGTTACATCATGCCCCTTATCTGCAAGCCAGAAAGCATAAATTCCTGTTCCTGCTGCACAATCTAATATTTTACTCTTGGTGCCGATAATCTCATCCAAAACTCTTGTAGTTGTTACAAATTCAATTCTTCTTGCATTATTTGTAGTCAAACGATTTTCCTCTTTGTAATTCTCGTAACTGTCAACAACATAATTCATCACTAATTCCTCCGATTCTATTATTTTTATGTATTAAAAAAGCTACCCTCCTTAAATTTACTTTAAGGACGATAGCTGATAGCTTCGTGTTACCACCTTAATTCATCTATATCTCGCAATATAGACCTTAGCAAGTACGGAAATCTCTTTCGATACTCTGACGCTATAATGGGCGTTCCCAGTGTAGCCTAATAAATATCTCACTCGGTACACGGCTCCAAGACTGGTTCAATATTTCTTCAATAGAGTTTTCCACCAAGCAACTCCTCTCTGTGATATCCAAAATATTTACTATCTCTTTTCATCGCTTTTTAACATAATAGATTCATAATTGTCTTTTGTCAATTCCAATTTTTACCATTATATTTGAAATCTCTCAAAAGCAGCTTTCACTTCATCTAAATCTTCATACTTTCCGGCAATAATACTTAATATTTCGTCATCTGGTTGCCATAAATCTGGAACCATAATTGCTTTACATCCAGCTTTATATGCCGATAGTAAGCCATTCTTTGAATCCTCCAAGGCATAACATTCCGCTGGATTTGCTCCTAATAATTCACAAGCTTTTAAATAAATCTCCGGATTAGGCTTTGAGTTTTGAACCATATCTCCACAGACAATTCCAGTAAAATAATCATATATGCCTGCATCTTTTAAATGTTTCTCAACCTCCCAGCGTGGAGATGAAGAAGCCACTGCCATATTGCAATCATTATCTTTTAAATAGCTTAGCAGATTATAAAGCCCTTTCTTTACAGGAACTTTATTTCCACTATAATAATTTTGTAAAAAAACCTTTGTATACTTTCTTAACTCTTCTTGATTGTATCTATCTCCAAATTCTTCTTTCCATACATTATAAGATGAGACAATATTCATACCCAAGGTCTTATAAACCATATATCCTGCCTTACCTATCCCCATCTTTTCCCCCGCATAGTCCCAGGCCATAATAAATACTTTTTCCGTATCAAACATCAACCCATCCATATCAAAAATTACATTCATATTATATCCTCCATTACTCCGCCCACAAATAGAGCCAAACTAGAGCCATTTGATAAAACAAATGCCGGAAACCCGTATAAATACAGGCTTTCGGCATTTTAATCCGTTATTCAAACTCGGCAAATCCAAAGATATTCTTAAATATATTTGTTTAAGTTTTATATCTTTTTTGCCGTTATTTCATTTCTGTTGCATATATTATTTTGGCTCGCTGATTTTCTGTTGCCAATTTGTTGCCACGACTGTATTATAACAAATCAGCTTTAAAAAGCAAACCTCTTTTTATAGAACATCAATTGTTTAATTTCTCCATCCTCCTGAATGATCTATATATTGATCGCCCGGTCTTCTCCACGCTCCGCTTTCATCAATATAATCGTCATTGGGTGCTCTCCATGCACCAGATGCATCTACATAAAAATCATCTACCGTTCTCCAACAGCCTGAATAATCAATGTAATCATCATCAGGCATTCTCCATGCACCAGATGCATCCATATACTCTTCTCTTTTCCACCTTGGCATTTTCTATTCCTCTCTCGAAACGAAATACATATTGATTGATTTTTTCCCCTTATCATCTACACATATTGCAAATCCATATAATTTCAATTCTGAATGCCGTTTTATAAATTCATCTATTGAATCAGATAACGAAAAACCATATTGACTTCCAAAATACTTTCTAACAAGACGTAAAATAGATAAATTATACTCATCCATTTTCAGATAAATTTTGTATTTACTTTTATAATCCGGGAAATAATCTATTGCCATAAGCCATAAATGCATCTTTCCCAAATTAATTGCATCGCCATAATCTTCTTGAATAAAATTAATCAATTCACTAAATTGAGGGGATTCCAAATTTAAAATATAATCCTTATAATATCTATCATTATATACATATATTTTTCTTTCATCATCTAAATAATCTCTCAACAGCCATTCCATATTTATCGCCGTTCCATATTTATTATTATTCTTAACTCCCAAAATATGAATTGGCAAATACTTTTTTTCTTTTTCTGGTATTAATGCTGGTATCTTACCTATATCTTCTTGTAAATCAGGAAATATTTTTTTAATTTTTTCAGAAAATCCCTTCATATTCAAATATGTTTGATTGTCAAGCACAACATAATTTCTTTGTAGCTCAGTCCCCTTTACAACACACCTGTATTTTACCATTTTTTTGTCAAACACAAATTGAATAAGTTCTGGATCATTCTCCTTTTTTTCTATATCCTCTTCCGGCTGATAATATACTTTCAATTCGAATGGAAAATCATTTTGATACTCAGATATATTTATTCCCAAAGAATCGATATTCGAAATATCTTTCTCTATACCATTATCGTTTAATAATTTATTATATATCTGTTCTAACTTAATTACCATATCTGAAGCAATCAAATAATTCAACCTCCATTCCAGACAATAATTCCTCAATATAATACATTTAGTTCCTCTTGTAATTCACTTTGAATGTCTACATCCGAATCTAAACAATAATAGTTAGCAGTAATATGTGGAATCATTTTTTTTACACTCTTTTTAAATCCTTTACTCGCTAATAACGCTACAAAACGGTTAAAATAAACTCCATTTATAATACATGCCATATCATATAAATATTCCTGTTCTTTAGTATTTAAATTTCGGTTATTAAGATACGAGCTAAAAAATATTTTTCTATTTTCAATTCGTTCCTTCAAAGATAATATTAATGCAATGTCAAATGAATATACCGAACTATACCATGTTATCAGCATATCATTTAACAATACTTCATCTCCTGAAAGATTAAAATCTATAATACCATATTGATTATTATAAATAGTTACATTGCTTAGTAATCCCAAATCTCCATGAACTGCATAAATAGGCAAGTCTGTCCACATATTTTTAATTTTATTAATTGACATTTCATGAATAGCTTTGACTTTTTTGTATAAATTGGCTTTAAGTAGAATACTTTTGTTTTCTCCCCATATTCTATCTATACCTACTCTTCCAGAAAATAATGCACAATATGTTGAGCCCTTTTTCAAATGATATTCATGGTTTATTGATATTTTATGCATATCTGCCAGTAATCTTCCAAGAGTTTTTATGTTTCCAAATGATACTGTTTTAAGATTCTCTCCAAAATAATCTTCTATTGTAACCTTAAACTCTACCTCCCCAAAACAAAAACATCCTACATATCTATTTTTCACCTTATATTTTTGAGGTACAGGCAGTCCATTAACCCGTAAAAGTTCCGAAAATTCCGAGCGTTTTTCTTCTTCTTCAACACAAATCCATTTATCAGACAATAATTTCATAACGTATCTTACATGAAGAATAGTTTCTATCAAAATAACTATACATATTTTTTCATCTACCTGATAATATTGTAATATTTCAATAGCTACAGCCTTTCCGCTGTTTCCTAATTCATACTTCTCGAGTATATTATTTACATCTTTTATACTGATCACATACATGTCCTACAACACCATTCAAACGGCTTTGATTATCAGAGATTTCTTCCTGTATAACGCTTATTGCCTTAAGAATTAATTTATCATCCTCTGTCAGTTCCGTCTTTTTATTCTTTATCCTTCTAAATTGAATTTTAGCACTCGCAAGAATGCATAATCTATATGAATAACAAAGATTAACATCCACAAGGTGACAGCACCCTGTAGTAACCAAATTAGCACTATAACAATTTGCACATAAAAAAAAGAATTTACAATCATAACAAGGATTTTCTTTTATAAGATCAAATTTAGATGCATCATAATTTTTAAAATTTTCTGCTTGTTCGCCTATAGATACCGGGGCAAATCCTTGACATGGATACACATTTCCATCTATGTCATAGCACGCTGTCATTTCTCCAGCTCCGCAGAATCGCAATTTTTTATTTAGCTTTGAAAATACTAATCTTAAATCATAATCCAACATTGTACAAAGCTTAATATCAGGATTATCTGTATAATAATCAACTAATTTTTCAAGCTCTCTTACAAAAAGTTCTTCATTCTTTGAATAATTCCAATCAACACCTGTTGAAAGAGTTGCATCTGCAAAAAAGCCCAATTTATATAGATTAATGATTCCCTCTGCAAGCGAAGGAAGGGTATATTCTGACATCGTTAATTTTGCTTGACATTCAGGCCATGTAGTAACAAAAAAATCTATATCAATATTTTCATAACTACCTTTTCCAGATAAAAAAGGACGATTCTTATTTTGCATAGTCTCTGTACCATCAAGGCTTAATGATACCATATATCGTTCTTTTCTCTCTTTTAACCACTCCTGAACTTCTCCATGTACAAGAGTCCCATTCGTTGTGGTTTCAAAAAAAGTATTCCGATCTCCATACATTGTCATGACATAATCATCGATTTGCTTTATAAGTTCAAAATTAGTAAATGGTTCTCCACCAAATACCTCTATCAAAACAGTATCTCCTGGTTTAGAAGAACTGTAAAAATTGTCTAAAATACTTCTCGCTGTGTCAAAACTCATTTTTCTTTTACTCTTAAAATGTTCATAACAATATACACAATTTAAATTACATTCTTCCGTTAACAGAAGCATGATTTTTTTTTGATCTTTATCCACGCTTAACCTCCTCTATAAGATACAGCGGGAATTTAACCATAATCTATAGCTAAACTCCCGCTGTTTCACATGTACTTGTATGCGTTAGAAATCAATCCCAACCACAAGACTTTTTATGAGCTGTACAGCTACAGGAATATGTGGCAAAACCAGGATCAAAACTATATCCTTCAGTGCCATATTTCTTTTCTGCCTTTTCAATCATCTCAGTCAGTTCGTTTTTTTCTGCACTGTTAAGAAATAACTCAGCCATATATCTCGCCCTCCCTTCAATTATTAATACATTTCCAATAACAATAATCGACCTACTCCATATTAATCATTGGAACATGTATCGCAGCATGTAGTGCAAGAACCAGATGCTACATGCTCAAATACAACTTTGAGCATTTCTTCTGAATATCCTTCTCTGATAACTGTCATATTTTCACCTCCCTTCTTTACATTTTTTTAATCATTTCTTTATAATAAAGATTAACAAGTTCTTTTTGTATTTGGCGAATTCGATGGCATTTTTGCTTATTTCCATACAATATTCTCTGCGATTTACATCCTCCCTGACAAATTGGTAGCAGATTGCATTTTTTACATTCTTCGTCCTCTATAGTAGTATTTCTAAAAATTCGATATATACTATTATCTTCTGATATACCATCAAATACCGTTCCACATGCGAATTCTTTTTTTCCGGATAAACGATGACATTTATATAATGTACCATCCGCATCAATTGATATTCTATTTTTAGTAGTCATTCCACAAGAAAATGCATTAGGCATTAATCCAAATGCACCTATCAATCCCATATCTCCATCATAACGTGGTTTATATAGTGGAAATCCTTCACTAAATTGCGTTTTTACAGCTTGAAGAAATGGATGTTCCATATCCCCATGAAAATCGCTTATTATCTCATTATCACTATCCAAGGTAAGCGGTGCAAAATAAATATATAAAGAAGAATTATCATGTCCTTCAAATTCTTTTTTCAATTGTATATAAATTTCCTTCGCTCTCTCTATTTTACTTGCCGCAAAGTTCAATCTAACATTTGTTGTAACATGATGATCCAATAACATACATACATTATTGATTACACGCTTATAAGCATCTTTCGCATCAATGTCAACATATCTTTTTATTTTTCCATATTTTTCTCCAATTTCATCAATTGTTATCTGAAATGAAAGATCTGAATATTCTTTTTGAAAATACTCAAGCATTTCTTCCGTTAAAAGAGAGCCATTTGTTGTTATGTGTGCTATTAAGTCATAACCAGCTTTTTTCAACTCTTCTGTTATATACTTCATTATTTCAAAGTTCATCAGTGGCTCTCCACCAAACCAATTGATAGCAAATTGTGGTTCTGGATAATTTTTTATGATATATTGAATCGTTGCGTCTGCAACTTTTTTTGTCATTGGATATTGTTTAATTCCATTTTCAAAACAGTAATAACACCTTGCATTACACTCTGTTGTAGTAAGCAGCGTTACATTTTGAACCGGATCACTCATTCCTTTTATACGCAATTCTTCTAATGCCGCCAACTCATCGAAATCATCATCGATGAGAAATCCCATTTTATGAAGTTGTTGTACACAATCCTCTTTAAAGTCTTTTTCTATAAAGATTTTATTATATTTTTCTTTCTCCATTGCAACAAATGCCGTTGTATGAGTATTATATAGCAAATATGTATTTGGATTATCATCCTGCTCTGTGGCAATAATAAATTGTGATATTTTCATGTTATTTTTCAAGGAATTACCCCTGATATTCCCCCTTTGTAATATTATTTTTGTTTCACCGACAACAACACTTTTAATCAAAAATATACTATGCTAAAATGGTTTTTTGAGGTATACTTGATAATTCCGTTTAACATTATCCAAAACTTTTTCTACATATGCTTTTCCACCTGGCATTCCATTGCTAATTAAATGATTAATTCTCTGCAAAGCCGCATTGCTCTCTTCTTCAGCTTGATTACCATGCAGATATGCACAAACCAGCCAAAAAACCATGTCATCCAATGTATATTTAGATTTCTTTGCCAACATTATCATATCTGCCAATTCCACCTGAGATTTTGCATCTCCCTGTTTGGCCGCCATTTCAAAATATTTCATAGCCTTCTGTTCTCTTCCAAAAAGACCAATCTCTCCTACTTTATACATAGAAGCTAATAAATATTGTCCAAATGCAGCCCCTCCATCAGCTGCTATTTGCAAATACTTCGTTCCAGCTTTTTTATCTTTAGATGTACCAATTCCATTTAATAAATCTATTGCTACCATTAAATTAGCCTGTACATGTCCTTTGTCTGCAGCCATTTTATAGTATCGGTGTGCCTCTTGATCATCTTTTTCTGTGTGCAATCCTCTGTTATAGCAATCACCAACCATAATCATTGCATCTACATCTCCTTGTTCAGCTTTTGTCACTAAATTTTTCAATCCCTCGTCCATACTCTGTCTCCTCCTTTAGTATTAATTTTTAAAAAGTGTACTTTTTTGCAATTTCTCTTCTTTTTTTACAAGTAAAATATTAAGTATATTATATAACGAAACATACAGATTTTCAATGTTTGAATATGAATTGTCTACAAAAATTACAAGCAATCCACATTGAATTATCCATTCAAAAAAGTACACCTTTTTGTAATCTCTCTTCTTTCTTATTTTTCAATATTCTCGTAAGACTTCGCCTTATACAAAAACGTAGAAATCGGCATATTACAAGCATTTGCAGCAACTACACCTGATATTTTTCCATCTTTCCATTTCTTATATATCTTATGAAAATCTTTTGGTAATGGCTTCGGTGGACGCCCAAAACGTACACCTTTGGCTTTGGCAACAGCAATTCCTTCTGCCTGACGCTGTTTTATGTTACTTCTTTCATTTTCAGCTACAAAAGACAATACCTGTAAAACAATATCACTCAGAAATGTCCCCATAAGATCTTTGCCTCTTCTTGTATCCAATAACGGCATATCCAAAACAATAATATCAACTTTCTTTTCTTTTGTAAGGATTCTCCATTGTTCTAAAATCTCTTCGTAGTTTCTTCCCAACCTATCAATACTTTTTATATAAAGCAAATCATCTGCTCTCAATTTTTTTACCAGTTTTTGATATACTGGTCTATTAAAATCCTTTCCTGATATTTTTTCCACATAAATATTTTTCTCCAAAATTTCTAATTGCTTCATCGCCTCCAATTGTCGATCTTCATTCTGATCCTTTGTGCTTACTCGAACATATCCATATTTGTTTATCATTTCGTACCTCACTTTCTTTTGACGCATTCAATAAAATATCATAGAATGCTCAATCGAATCTATCTATACAAAATGGTCTTATATATAATCTCCTCCACACAAGCCCGGATGTTATTCATTCTCCTAACCCATGCCATCTGATCCTGCATCTTCAATTCTTCTGTCACTCCCTGCTTTTCTTTCATCTGTTCCATCAGTCTGTCCATCATCTGATTACACTCCTCGTCAACCTGATGCAAATGCTCATTTAACTTTCCGGCAAGTACCAACTCCAGATATAATCCTTTTCGATGCTCTTTCAAGTAAGTTTTTCTCAACATTCCATACTTTCCAATCGGATACTCTGTCTCCTCCGGGAGATACAGGTCTGGATAATACAGACCGTCCTCTCCTAAAGTGTAGCTGATTCCATTTTCTCCCATAATGTGTTTTTTCATGATTGTCCTCCTATCTTGCACCCCGATCTTTATTCTGTTTGTGGGTACGCTGTTTATTTTTCTGTTCATTCTGTATTTCCTGTTTCTTTTCTGCCAGCTTCGCTCTAATACCATGTGCTACTGGCTCTTTTCCTGTTTCTTTCTTCCATTTTTCTATTGCAATCCGATACTGGCTATACTCAGTTTTGGAAACCTTAAAATCTTTTAAAAATTCCTGTACGCTTCTATAACCAATTTTCTGTACAATCCTTGGAAGGTAATCTTTCATATCTCTGATCTGACTTGTCAATGCATCAATTTCTCCCTGCAATTCTTTTTTCTTTCTTCCCTTAAACCAGCCTTTGACTTCTGACAGTTCTTTTTTCTTTGCAGAAAGCTGTTTTTGTTTCTGTTGAATTGCAGTATTTTGTTCGTCCAGTTCTTTCTTAACTTTGAAAAATTTCGGATACTTAGATGCAAGCCTTGTCATTTCTGGCTGCTTCGATTCTGTCTTTTCTTCTTTTATCTTCACACTTTCTGGTACGATATTTTCTGCACTCCTCTCTGTTTGCTCAGGTTCCGTTGTTCCTGCCTGTGCCACGTGAGTCTGTTCCGACACTTCTCTGAATTTTTTAAACAGCACACTTTCTATCAAAAATTCCAGTGCTTCAACCGCCACTTCTATAACTCTGCCAAATAATCCCGGACTTTTTCCATGCCGAGCAATAGATTTCTTAATTGATTCAGTAATTTGTTTTCGCTTCACTTCCAGTATCTGCGGCTCTGGTACGCCACTAATCAATGCCATATCAACTGCTCTGTTCCATTCCCAGCGTTTTTGATTATCCGCTTCTATTTCCTGTGCCTTCGGATTATTTTTTCCGATTTTCTTTGTTGCAAGATAAACACTGCCACGCTCAAATACCTGTAGTTTCTGTTTCTCGTCCTGCACATAAATATTGATTAAATCTGTATAAGAATGCTTTACCTCATCCAAAAATGAATTGCACTTGAAGCGTTCATCTTTCGCAGTAAACAGCTTCTTCTCATAGACTTCTCCTTTCTTCACAATACTGCAGCCTTCTCGGATCTCGCCATCGTCTCCTAATATCTCTTTCTTGGTTCGGACATGTTTTCCATTTTCATCATAAAACATATTTCTGCTGGCAATCTTAATGATTGGTTCATCCAGTGGTTTCCGTTCTGCAAATATCAAATGAATGTGATAATTGGTCTTTCTTTTATTGTGGTGCAAAGCAGCGATACACTCCATTCCATAATTCTGCTTAAAATGATTTGTAAAAAGCTGTAGCAATCTATCCGGCTGAAATTCTGTAAAACTCTCTGGCAAAGCAATGATCAGTTCTCTTGCCTCAATACATTTTCCTTCTGTTCCACTTTTTACAAATTCTTCCTGATTACATTTTGCAAGTTCCCGCCAAAATTTTCGTTCTGTGGTTTCATAAACTGCATAAAGATTTTCCTGTTTTGCGTGACTGGATATATAAGTGATTCTGCCTTTTACATTGCTTAGTTTTGTCATTTGAATAAATGAATTTCTTCCGATAGGCACTCCCTCCTTGTCTTCGGCAAAATAAATTCTGCTATATCATTTGTGAGTGGATGCATCGGCATCCGTTTACGAACTATCCGCCTGTCTGCGGAACAGCTCCCGGCAGGGCGAAATATCCTGAGTACAAATCTTTAATTTGTGCGATGGGTGTATTTCGCTCTCAAACGCCGAGGGCTTTGTGAGATGCTTCTTACATCTACCACAACTTGGCTTTCGCTTTTCATTTTGGGCGTATCCGCCCTCTTTTTCTGCCCGTATCCGGGCTTATTTTTTCACTAATAACAAACCGACTATTACTCTTCCTGTCTGCTTTATTCCGGTATCCTTGCCCGTACATACTCCAAATCTCCACAATATGGTGTTCCAACCAAATACCATTCTCTCGCCAGATTCATTTCCATTCGTGTCTTTACCCACTGATTATCAACTAGAACTTCCAGACATTCTCCGCAGTGAAATCCTGGATCAATCCATAAGTCTGAGGACAATAATCCATATCTTTTGTTATAACTGTTGTAACCTAATCTTCCTTCTCTCATGGTGTCATTCTCCCTTCATTTATCATTTCCGCAGGGACGCCCTGAATCAGGGCCCCCTTTTGAAAAGTTTTTTCTTCGCCAATCAACTACCGGCTACACCTTACAAACCTTCTCTTTGTCTGCTATTTACAGGTGCGTGGCACGCTCCTGTCATAAGGTCATCAAGCAGAATCTTTACCAACGAAAGTTCTCATGCATTCCACACTTATCCAAATACTCTTGTCTTGCCTTTTCCCGTTCTTCCTCGGTTGGTGCTGTTTTGAATGTTGTATATAACTGACGTCTTACCATACTGTCTAATTTTTCCATCAATGCTTTTTCTATCTCCGGTTGATATTCCTCATTCCCGGCAAGATGATACTGGAACAATGCCAGTAATAAATCTTTTGGTATCTGCACCTGTAATTTTCTTTCCATGTTTCTCCTTTCCGTGACGGTCGTGACGATAGTGACGATATTTTCACTACTGACACGCTATATAAAATACCGTCACAACCGTCACATATCGTCACACTTGTTTTCCAACAAAGGCTAATCTGATCTTTCTTCCATCATGTCCTCGTTCCGCTTTATACTGGATTCCATATTCCAGAATCAATCGTTCAAGGCTGACATTTAATTTTCGTGATAATGCGTTCGGCTGCATTTCCACCTGCAATACTTCCACAAGCTCTGTTGCTGTTCCTGCCCACTCTGGCGTAGTTTCTGTTACAAGCTCTTTGATTTTTTCCAACACTGGATCTTCTGGTTCTTTCCAAAGTTCTGTCTCTGTCTTGATAAGTTCCCAGACACATCTCTCCCGGTTAAAGTTCAACCATAGTTTCTGATCCTGCTGGTCACGTCCTGCCACTTCCAGAACTGCCTTATTATCTGTCCGTTTTTCTTTCTGCATGACGAACGCTCCATCCGCAGCTCCAAGCAATCCATTTGTGCCAGAAATCATATCAAAACTATCTGAAGATTCCATTTTCCTTGTATGATGCACAACCAGAAAACAGATACCATATTTATCGCTGAATGCTTTCAGCTTCGTTACAATTTCGTAATCGCTGGCATAACTGAATTTATCTCCACCGACCTCTCGAACCTTCTGAAGAGTATCAATGATAATCAATCTTGCGTCTTTATGCTCTGTTACAAACGTTACAAGCTGTTTTTCCAGTCCGTCATTGAGCGATTTTGATTTTGTAGCGAAATAAAAATTCTCACTGCCTTCCATTCCAAACATCTGTGATAACCGCTTTTGCAACCTTGCATAATCATCTTCCAATGCCAGATACAGAACCGTTCCCTGTCTGACTGAAAAGCCCCACAATGGAAGTCCTTTACTGATGTGATACCCGATCTGTGCCATAAAGAATGATTTTCCAATTTTCGGCGAACCAACAAACAGATAAGTTCCGTTATACAGAAGTCCATCTACAATCGGCAATTTTGGTGGATATGCAGTATCGTATAATTCCATCATAGAAACTGTTTCCAGATCATCTAGATTCTTTTTATTTACTGATTTTGCTGTATTTTCCGCATTATTTGTGGCTTGCAGATTGCCCTTACCGGGCAAATCTGCTATACTTTGGTTGGTTAATTTATTACTTGATGACTGTTCCACATCTGCGCCAACAGATGCAATCGGAGCAGTCATTTTTTCTTTTGCTGTCATTCATTTTCCCCTTTCAATCCATACAATGTCTCTGCGACCAATCTCAGGGTACTCAGCAACTCTTCGTTTTCCTCACTGCATTTTTCCAGATGTTTCAATTCTTCATAAATCTCTGCCATCTGATTTCGCAATGCTTTATACACTCTTGGATTTCCCTGTACCACAATTTCCCGATCAGTTAATCGTTTTGTGATATAGTCCTGCTTGCTAAGTCCTGACAATCGGACACATGCATCAATCTGCTCTGCTTCTTCCGGTGATACCCGGAATGCTACGATTTTGTTTCTCCATCTTCCTTTACTGTCCAGATTTTTCTCCATTTAATTTTTCCATCCTTTCAATATCCAACTGTTCTGCCATCTGTGTCTGCTCACTTGGAAACAGATGCGCATATCGGTAAGTGATATCAATGCTCTCATGTCCCATTCGGTCTGCGATTGCCAATACCGTAAATCCCATATTGATCAATAACGATACATGGGAATGTCTCAAATCATGCACACGGATTCGCTTCACCCCAGACACTTTTGATCCTCTGTTCATTTCATGATGCAGATAAGATTTGGAAATTGTGAAAATTCTTTCATCTTCCTTCAGACCGTAAAGCATTTCCATATAATCCTGCATCTCATCACATATAAATTGTGGCATCTTGATAAATCTGTTACTTTTAAATGTCTTTGGTGGGGTAATCACATCTTCCCGGTTTAATCTTTGATATGATTTGTTAATTCGCAGTGTATGCGTTGTAAAGTCAAAATCCGCTGATGTCAGGGCAAGCAACTCTCCTTCACGGATACCACACCAGTAAAGCATTTCAAAAGCGTAGTAAGAAACTGGTTTATCCATCATCACATCTGCAAATTTCAAATACTCTTCTTTCGTCCAGAACAACATTTCCTTATATTCCTCTATTGCTATATTTCCAGCTTTCTGTGCCGGATTAGAAGGCAAATGATAAAAATCAACTGCATGATTGAAAATGGCACTTAACTGGCTGTGGATTTTCCGCAGATATGAAGCAGAATACCCTTTTCCATTCGCTCTCTTAAATGCAAGCAAATGATTCTGCCATGCAATCACATCTTTTGGTTCAATTTCTGCAATCTTTCTCTCCCCAAAGTATGGAAGAATTTTTGTTCTGGCAATATTATTCTTAGTTCCCCATGTGTTATCCCGGATTCGTTCCTTTTTATCTTCTACATAGATTTCATAAAAACTTGCGAAAGTCATATCCAGTTTTGCATCATGCTTTAACATTTGTTCGTGTTCCCACATCTGCGCTTCTCGCTTCGTAGGAAATCCTCGTTTTGAAGTCTGTTTCGTTTTCCCTGTCCAGTCGGTATACCGATAAACCACTCGCCACTTCCCAGTGACATTATCTTTGTAAATACTCATACAAATTCTCCTCTCTCTTACACTTCGCTGTAACATACTTTTTTGCGGAAATAATTGGTGTTTACTCTGCCAGCTACCGTAAGATAACCCAGCTTCTGTAATTCATCATTTAATTGTTTGACAATCTTATAAGCATAAGACTTGGAAACTCCCAGTTCCGCTGCAACTTCTTCTACTGTCATAAAAGTTCTGTTCGTCACATCGCATCTCCCCTCTCTATCTTAACGCAATTTGTTTAAGTCGTTACATTTGCATGATACTAAACATTTTAATTTAAGTCAAGCAGTTTTATAAGAATATTAAATTTTTTTGTTTAAGTTCTTCTTGCTATCTAAAATTGCTCATGCTATACTGAACCTAAACAGAATTGTTTTATTTTCTTCACAATTAATTATGGCAACACGAATGACCACTATAAGGAGGCAAACAAAAATGGCAATCGGACAACGTATCAAATTTTTTCGCAACCGCAAAGGCATGACACAAAAGCAACTCGGAGAGCAACTGGGATTCAAAGGAAAAACCTCAGATGTCCGCATGGCTCAGTATGAATCTGAAGCCAGAGTTCCTAAAATCGATCTTGTAAAACAAATGTCTCAGATCTTCGATGTCAATACTCATGCTTTAACAGTTCCAGATATTGATACTCACATAGGTCTGATGCATACACTATTTGCACTGGAAGATATGTATGGTCTGAAAGTAAGAAATGTAGATGGGCAGCCTCATATCTGCCTTGACTCTTCCATATCTGCTCCCGGCTCATCTGTTGATGAAATACTTCGTTCATGGATGGAACAGGCTGACAAATTGGAAAACGGTGAAATCAGCAAGGAAGAATATGATGAATGGAGATATAAGTACCCGGAACTGGATACTTACCAGAAACGTGCCAAGGTACCATCTCAGGAACTAAGTGATTACCTCGTAAAAGAATTGACTAAAAAAGAAAAATAAGAGAAAAGAAAAACCTTACCGATATTCAGTTTTTTACTTCTGAAAATCAGTAAGGTTTCTTTATATACGTTATGAAATAAAATTTTTATCTCTTGAATAATCACAAAATGTTGCCATTTTGTTGCCAATCACTAAACAAATTTGTTTGTAACCCGCATGAATACTGGTTTCTCGTGATTGTGTGGATTATTCAAACTCTACAAAGACTAACGCTTTTTGTTTAGGAATTATTCTCTGTAATGTTTCTCGTTCTTTTGATTATTTGATATATCCATATTATCCTGCCTATACGAGCTAATGTTATCATTTTGTTATCGGCATTGATAACACCTACTCGATAACTGTGGATAATAACTATATGTAGCATGTCAAATTATAAGCTATTTTGCTTAGAGATTCAACACAAAACTGAAATTTTACTTTTCCTTATATTCATCTGGTATTGCTATTTGAAATGTTTCACACAACAGCATCACATCATGCACATCATTTTTATCGTGTTCATATCCCAAATGAAGCATTACCTGACTCAATGGTTCAATACAAGAAACAGTTATATCTCCAACTTTTCCAATACCGGAAAAAGTTTTTGATGGAAATATATCTCCCTCATAAACAATTCCGTCATCTGTAAATTCAAAACAATGTAAATCAATGATTCTTTGTTTATCATCTTTCCAGACAGTATGACCATCCGTTGTATAATCAGTATTTACTTCCTCAAATCCATGCTGCTTAATCACATAAATATAATCATGATAATGTTTCAGTTCAACAAACAAATCAATATCATTGTGTATTCTTGATTCTCTTTTAAGAAGTGCATCAACACCCCATCCGCCATCTAAATATACTTTAATTTCGTTTTGCAAAGCATATTTTATAATTTCACATGCATCTTCTGTACGTACCATAATCTATCCTCCAAATTCAAATCTTTGTATGCTTTCCAACTCACTAAAAGCCTGAAATTTGTCAGTCTTTCATCCTTTTTGTTATCAATCACCAATTAGCTGTAATCCATTAGGATTTAGCTGATATATTTTATCGCACACCTCTTCAATATACTTTCTATCGTGAGAAATGCTAATGACAGCCCCCGGAAATTCTCGGAGCATTTTTCTTATTACCGGACCGGACAATGGTGAAAAATTTCTTGTCGGTTCATCCAGAATAAGAACATTTGCACCACTTAAGCTCATCCTCAAGAGAAGCACTTTCGCCTTTTGTCCGCCTGATAACTCCCGAATCGGATGCTCCATTTCATCTGGTGTGTATTTAAGTGAACCAAGGTATGTTCTAATTCTTGTACGCTCTTCTTTATCTCCTGTTTTATCAAGGTAATCAACCGGTGTAACATCCAAATCCAGCAGGTCTTCATAAGTTTGAGGCATATATTCTGCTTTAATGTCATTCCGATTTAGGAGTTCTTCCGCTATCTTTTTTAGAAGAGTCGTTTTTCCTGCCCCGTTGGCTCCTATCATACAGATTTTTTCTGAACCTTTTATTTTTAAATGAATTCCTTCTGCTAAAATTCTTTTGCCATCCGGAGTCACAAGCTTTGAAAGTTCATATTCTATGACCGTTTTTCCTGCGGGAATGTGTGAGTTTTCATCCCCTAATTTGACAAAGATTGCTTCTTCCTGTTCCGGCATCTGAGTCATATTTTCATCTTCTTTTTCAAATCTTCGTTCCATTGCCTTAACCGTATGCATTTTGTCCTTTAAGTTTTTGGCAACAGACGGTGCTTGTCTGGTACAACTTCTTAATGCACCTTGTACACTCTGCATAACTCTTTGATATTTTTCATCGCGAATCTTTTTCTCCCTACGGTCACTCAGTGCCCGCTGTTTTTGGATTTCAAATTTATGAAGCCGTTCTTCCACATAGCGTCTATAGGGAAGCTTTGCCACGGTATATCTCGCCTTTGTTTTTCGTATAATCTGCTCGATATGTATCACCATGTTGGCAGTACGCTCTATCAGCGTTTCATCGTGTGAAATAAAAAGCACAATGTGCTTCCAGTCATTTATGATTTTTTCCAGTAATGTAAGCGTCGCAATGTCGATGTCATTGGAAGGTTCGTCCAACAACAGCACAGAAACATCGCGAATGAAAAGCCTCATAAGTTGTGTCTTGACTTTTTCGCCTCCTGAAAGACTACCCATTGTCTGGTTACTGTAGAAAAAATCATTTTTCATTCCAAATTTTCCCGCAATAACAGACAATTCTTTAGGCGTTTTCTCCCAGAATATTTCCTCTTCAGAAAAATATTCGTATATTGTTTTTTCCTTATCTTCATCGAGCATCTCCTGCGGAAGATAACCAAGACGTTCGTGTCCCATTATCCTTTCCCCATCTGCTTCTATATAGTTTTCTACAAGCGACGGATTGTATATCCACTTCATTAATGTCGATTTCCCATTTCCCTCTTCTCCAATAATAACTGCCTTATCTCCATCATTTAGCACAAGGTTGAAATCATTAAGAATTATTCTCAGGTCTTTTTTATGTGTTAAATTTAATTTTTTTATCTGCAACATTAAAGTTTCTCCTTTTCGAAGTCTGAGCCAATTATTATTTTGAACACACAAAAACGAGTCTTTTTTGCATACGCAAAAATAGACTCGCTAAATAGACCCTTATTTCTTTTCCAAAAGGAAAACAAAGGAAATGCCTCTTGCGATAATCCAACTTAAGCGTACACAAAACAAACCTATTCTCTACAGGCTCAATAACTATATGTGTCTTACTTAAATCAAATTATCTATTAATCATTTCCTCACCTTACACAAAATGTGCCTTTCTTTCTTCTAATGGCAATACTATCATACTGTATTTTTTGTGTCAATACATTTCACCTTATGGAAGTGCAAATTAAAATTTTCACTTCCTAATTATACATCCAACCATTACGAAATTCAATCTTTCACAACCTCTTTACAACCACAACCACAGCACTCCAGCAAACGCAGGAGCACCATACCGTAAAACGCTTATGTGTAAATCAACTCCGTTCCTACAACTTCCCTCACACAAGCCTGAATATTATTCATTCTTCCAATCCATTCGTAGGGATTATCTTTCTTTAATTGTTCCGTCACATCTTGTCTGTCGGCATATTCCTTTACCAGTCGAAGAAACATATCCTCTGCTTGCTTATCGACTTCTGCAAGATAACTATGCAGCTTTCCGCTTGTCAGCAGGTTCATATATAACACTTTATAGTGTTCCTTTAAATGCCTTGCATGTCGTTTCCCCCATAAACCAATCGGCTCTATTTCTTCTTCGGCTGGTACTGTGATGTTCGGCAATAAATAATCACCCACCTGTCTATAAGTTCCGCCCATTTCTTCAAAAATTGTCTTTGTCATTTTCCTTTTCCTCCTGTGATTTTTGTCTATCGTGATCGTGTATTATCACGCTTGCGACCTTTAACTGTTCTTGCCTGCTCCAACAAATCATCTATCTGTTTGCGACCAAAAACCTTACGGAGCAGGCTGTAATCTTTATTTTCTGCTTTTAGGATTTTGTTTTCTTCGGTCAATCTTTCATTGACTTTCTCCAAACGCTGATTGGTGCGGTATAACTGTGCATTCGCTGTATTCAGCCTATGATAGTTGTCCCACCCCTCAAAGCAGCGGGCAAGCACCGTTTTGACAAGTTGCTTCAATTTCCTTACAACCGGCTCTGCCATTTTGGTTTTATATGCCTTTGCAGTCATAAATTTCTCTGGTTCTGGCAACTGATATTTCGGTGCAGTATCAAGCTCTATTTCAAGATTTGACAGCTCGTCTTTTGCCTTATCATAGTTCAATACTCGTTCCGACAACACATCAAATTCAATCTGTTTCTGCTCGATTTTCGCACCTAATGCCGCCACTTCTTTTTCTCTTTCCTGCTTTTTATAATCCAAAACAGAAAGATGTTTTTCGTGTGTGCCTAAATGTTCCCACTCAATCCCATAACGTTCCATCACCGCCGCAAGCTGTTCTTTTTCGGACTGTATCCATTGCGACCACTCCGTATCGCCACGACTGCCGCCCTTAAAACCTTGCGTTGCAAGAGCCTGCTTTAGTGACACTCTTGTATCAAGTCCACGCTTGCTGCCTGTGGTAAAAGGTACAAAATCTATGTGCAGATGTGGTGTAGCTTCATCCATATGCAGATGAGCCGAGAACACCCGAAGCTGTGGATTTCGCTCCTGAAAACCCTGATAGTATTCATCTAAAATCTGCTTTGCCAGTTCTCCGTTTTCCGTATCGGCGTTCATATTTCCCTTACCGCCCACCTGTAAAATGATTTCGTGGAACGGTTTTTCCTGCTTGGAACTTCGGATTTTTTCATAATAATCTTTTATCTTTCGGTCTGACCTTATCTGCTTGGCATTGTATCTTTCCAATGCTTCATCAAACAATTCGTGATAAACTGTCTTTATATTTTCATTGCAGTAGTCGATATTGAGATGAGTACGAGTTCCGTCTACATTTTCTGCTCGGAACTTTCGGCTATTGTGATTGACCGAGCCTTTACCGACCATTGCACTTATCGTTCTCTGCATTTTTTCATCTCCCATCTGTAAATTTCAACATTCTCAGGTTTTGTTACTTTTGTCAAAAGTAACGTAAAAGCACTTTTGACGGGTACACCCATCAAAAATGCGACCTGTAAACAGGTTTTGCGTTCTCCGAAGGCTCTCCGAGGGGTGAGCGTGTGCCGGTGGCACACACGCCTGCGAACCGACCGAGCCAGCAGGCGAGACCAAAGAGCCGCCTTTGAAAAGGCACTCTCTGCACACTCCCCTAAACTTTATCCGGTGTCAAAGTGTGACGATGGTGACAATGTTTTTCACAGCGTGCTGCTCTCAAAAACATTGACACCTTTGACACCGTTTGTCACGCCGTCTGCTCGGTTTCTTTCCAAAGTGAAACCTTTCTTCCGTCGTGTGTGCGGCTGTTCTGATAACGGATACCGTAATCACGAAACAGCCTGCTTGCGTTGATACTGAGCCTTAAAGAAAGTACATTCGGCTTTATATCCACCGCAAGCCTTTCGCAAAGTTCCGAAGCAGTTCCTTCCCATCTGTCACTTTCCGAAAAGAGCGTATCCGCTATCTTCTCAAGCAGAGGTTCGGGCGGTTCTTTCCACATCTCCGTTTCCGATTTTGCAAAGTTCCACACCAATCGCTCGCTGTCCCTTACAAGATGGATTTTCATATCCTGCTGGTCTCTGCCAGCAACATCAAGTGTGGCATTGTTGGAAGTACGCTTGTCCTTACTGAGAACAAATGCACCGTCTGCCGCACCCATCAGACCATTCGTGCCTGAAATCATATCGAATATATCTTCCGATTTTTGTTTGCGTGTATGATGAACAATAAGCATTGAAACCTTGTAACTGTCTGCCAACGCTTTCAGCCTTGCCACAACATCATAATCACTTGCGTAGCTGTAATCTGCTCCGCCTGCTTCACGCACACGCTTTAAGGTGTCTATGATAATCAAGCCTGTGTCTGGGTGTTCCCTCATAAACCCTCTTATCTGTTCTTCCAGTCCGCCATTGACCGTTTTACATTCCGTTGCGAAATACAGATTGCCTGTCTCCTTTGCACCGAACATCTGAAACAATCGCTTCTGCAAACGTGGGTAATCATCTTCAAGGGCAAAATAAAGCACCGTTGCCTTACGCACCTTATACTCCCAAAGCGGTGTGCCTGTGCTGATATGATAGGCAAGCTGTGCCATCATAAAGCTCTTTCCCACTTTCGGGGAACCTACGAAAAGGTAAGTTCCCCTTTGGAGCAGACCGTCGATAAGTGGTGTCTGAACCTCAAACACCGTATCATACAGCGTTGTCATTGATACTGTTTTCAGATAGGAAGGGTCTAACTGTCTGAGTATTTCCCTTTGCATTTCTTCAAAAGATTGCTCGTACCCCTTGAAATCCGTATCCTGATTGACTATACTATTGTCAGTACATTTGGAAAGTGACTGTTCCGCATCTGTTGCCGCAGATACATTTGGAATAGTCATTTCTTTTTTATTCTCCATTCGCATCCTCTCCTTTCAAACCGCCGAGAATAATGGAAATCAGTTCTATTACACTCAGCAGTTCATCATCCACACCTTTTCCTGCTTCAATCCTTTTCAGTTCCGCAAGGACTGTGGCAAATTCCGTTTTCAACGCCTTATACACTCTCGGATTGCCCTGTACCACCACATCCTGATTTAAGCAACGGCGGTAACAATACTCCTGTTTTGGCAATCCTGATAGATCTACAGCTCTGTTAATGAGTTCGTTTTCTTCGGGCGATACTCGAAACCCTACTGTGATATTCCTCCAACGATTTTTGTTATCTCTGTTCTTAGCTGACATTTTCAAAATCTCCTTTCCCTAAATCATCTAATTTTTCTGCCATCTCAATCTGCTTTGACGGAAAGAGGTGTGCGTACTGATAAGTAATATCAATACTTTCGTGACCAACTCGGTCAGCAATCGCCACCGCAGAAAAGCCCATATCAATCAAGAGTGAAATGTGGCTGTGACGGAGATCGTGAATGCGGATACGCTTCACGCCTGCCGCCTTTGCCCCTCTGTCCATCTCGTGATGAAGATAGCTTTTCGTCACCGTAAAGATACGGTCTTTCTTCTTCAATCCGTAAAGCATACCGAGATATTCTTTCATTTCCTCACACAGAAACTTCGGCATTTTAATCGTGCGGTTGCTCTTTTTCGTTTTCGGAGAAGTAATCACATCCTGCCCTTTCAAACGCTGATAGGATTTATTGATTGTGACTGTTTCCTTATCAAAGTTGAAATCTGCCGGAGTCAAAGCTAACAGCTCGCCCTCTCGGATACCGCACCAGTAAAGCATTTCAAACGCATAAAAGGAAACAGGCTTGTCCATCATCTCAAAAGAGAATTTCTTGTATTCTTCCTTTGTCCAGAACAGCATTTCCTTGTGTTCCTCACGTCCCATATTTCCCACCTTTGCCGCAGGATTGGAACGCAGTTCATAGTAGCGGACAGCGTGATTGAAAATGGCGGACAACTGATTGTGCAGCGTTTTCAGATACGTCTGTGAATAAGGCTTTTTCTTCTCATCACGATAGGCAAGCATTTCATTCTGCCAAGTAATAATCTCCTTTGTGGAAATCTCGCTGATTTTCAGTTTCCCGAAATACGGAAGTATCTTTGTGCGTATGATATGCTCTTTGGTAAGCCACGTGTTTTCCTTCAAACGGTTCTTCACATCATTGATATAAAGCTCCGTAAAGGCTTCAAAACTCATATCAAGGTCTGAAGAAGTCTGCAATTTGAACATTCTTTCCCATTCCTGTGCTTCTCGTTTGGTAGCAAAGCCACGCTTGCATTTCTGCTTGCGTTCCCCTTTCCAGTTCACATACCTTGCCATCACATACCAAGTACCGTTATCTTCATTCTTAAATACCGGCATTTACATTTCCCCCTTTCCTGCTCCGTAGAGCCTTTCGTAAAAATACTGGCGATTTACACGCCCTGCAATCGTAATAAAGCCCTTTGCTTTCAATTCCTCATTTAATTGTCTGATGAGTTTATATGCATAAGGTTTTGATACGTTTAGTTCCTGAGCCACATCTTCGGCTCGGATAAATCTGTTTTCCATATCCTTTTTCTTCCTTTCTTAAAATAATTTTTTGCTTGCCGCTTTCTCCGTGTTAAAGTTCCAACAGGCACTCCTGCTTGTCGGCAGGCGCTGTGCTGTCCCAATGCACCGCAGTACATCAGGCGCTCGCTCGTATAGGGGTTCCCGAAAAGTCGGAGACTTTTGGGGAAGAGGAGGAGCAGTGCAGCGAATGAGCTTTTGTGCTTGCACACAAGCGAACGATACGGAACTTGCTCCGACGAGGTCTTGGCGGTTTGGCTTTTCGGACGGTCATTCAGTTGTCGCATTAAGCATATTTGTTTAATTCGTAATTTATTTTACTAAACATATTTGCTATTGTCAAGTGGTTGCAAAGAAAATATTAAACATTTTTGTTTCGGTTTTTCTTGACTTCCACTAAACATTTCTGCTATACTTATTTCACTAAATATAAAAGGAGCGTATCATTATGGCTATCAGCGAAAGAATACATTTTTTCAGACTAATGCGTGGTATGACACAAAAGTATCTCGGTACAGCAATCGGTTTTCCAGAAAAGAGTGCTGATGTGCGTTTGGCACAGTACGAAACTGGTACACGCAAACCGAAAGCAGACCTTACAAATGCATTGGCACAGGTGCTTGATGTTTCTCCACAGGCTCTTGATGTTCCTGACATAGACAGCTATATCGGTCTTATGCACACTCTGTTTACCCTTGAAGATATTTACGGTCTTACTGTCAGTGAAGCAGACGGAGAGGTATGCTTAAAGGTCAACAAGGACAAAGGCAGAGAAGCATATGAACTCCTCAAAATGCTGTATGCTTGGAAAGAACAGGCAGACAAGCTATCTTCCGAAGAAATCAACAGAGAAGAATACGATAACTGGCGTTACCATTATCCAGAGTTCGACACCACACAGCGTTGGGCAAAAGTTCCATCACAGGAATTAAGTGACGCTCTCGTGGAAGCATTCAAAGACCACTTGAAAGATAAATAAGCACCTACAGGACCTGCCACTGGCAGCTCCCTACAGATGCTTTGGCAACGACAAAAAAGCCCTTAACTATGGTTATTAACCACAGCTAAGGGCTTAGTTTATAATATGGAATTTGTTCAGAGCCAAGCTCCGAACTTTAGTCTGCAAGCCACCTGTTAATTGTTCCGTTACCCATAAACCACTGGATAACAAGAATAATGGCACTTGCTATGACTGTTATCAATTTGTTATCAAAAGACTAATCGAAATCGCTGAAACCCGCATAAACACTGGCTTTTTTAAGCAACTCGATTTATTCAAACTCAATCGTTCCCGGTGGCTTACTAGTCAGGTCATAGAATACCCTATTAACCCCGCGCACCTCATTTATAATTCTACTCATAACCGTCTGGAGTACCTCAAATGGTATCTCGGCACTTTCGGCTGTCATAAAGTCAATTGTATTGACTGCACGAAGTGCAACTGCGTAGTCATAAGTTCTTTCATCACCCATAACACCAACTGAACGCATATTAGTGAGGGCTGCAAAGTACTGGTTTGGCATCCAGGCTGGTGCCTTGCCATTTTCTTTCTTGTAGGCTTCTACTGCCTTGTCTACTTCTTCACGGTAGATGTAATCGGCATCCTGTACGATACGAACCTTGTCGCCTGTTACTTCGCCGATAATTCTTATTCCAAGTCCTGGACCTGGGAATGGCTGACGGAATACAAGATGTTCTGGTATGCCAAGTTCAAGACCAGCCTTACGTACTTCATCCTTGAATAAGTCACGGAGTGGCTCAATAATCTCCTTGAAATCAACGAAATCTGGAAGACCTCCTACATTGTGATGTGACTTGATTACCGCTGATTCACCGCCAAGTCCACTCTCTACAACGTCTGGATATATAGTTCCCTGTGCAAGAAAGTCAACTGCACCAATCTTCTTGGCTTCTTCCTCAAACACACGAATGAACTCTTCACCGATTATCTTTCTCTTAGCCTCTGGTTCAGTAACACCTGCAAGCTTAGAGTAATATCTTTCCTGTGCATTTACCCTTATAAAGTTAAGGTCAAACTGTCCTTCTGGACCGAATACGCTTTCAACCTCATCGCCCTCGTTCTTACGAAGAAGACCATGGTCTACGAATACGCATGTAAGCTGCTTTCCGATAGCTCTTGAAAGAAGACCTGCTGCCACTGATGAATCAACTCCACCAGAAAGTGCAAGTAATACTTTACCATCGCCAACCTTTTCACGTATTTCCTTAATAGTATTCTCTACAAATGCATCCATTTTCCAGGTTCCAGCACATCCGCATACTCCACGCACAAAGTTGTGAAGCATCTTAGTACCTTCCTGTGTATGAAGAACTTCTGGATGGAACTGGATTGCATAGAGGTTCTTTTCTGAACACTCTGCTGCTGCCACTGGACAGTCTGCTGTATGTGCAATTATCTTAAATCCTGGAGCAACCTGTGAAATGTAGTCAAAATGGCTCATCCACACGATAGTCTTTTCTGAAACATCTCCAAATAAAGCACTGCTCTTATCAACAAATGTCTCTGTCTTTCCATACTCTCTTACTGGAGCTTTCTCAACCTTGCCGCCAAGAACGTGCTGCATAAGCTGAGCACCATAACATAATCCAAGCACTGGAACACCAAGTTCAAAAAGCTCTTTAGTACAAGTAGGTGAACCTTCTTCATAGCAGCTATTCGGACCACCTGTAAGGATAATTCCTTTAGGGTTCATCGCCTTAATCTGCTCAAGAGGTGTTTTGTAAGAATATATCTCACAATATACGTTACATTCACGGACACGACGTGCAACTAACTGGTTGTACTGTCCGCCAAAGTCAATAACTATAACCTTTTCCTGATTCATATTGTCCCTTTCCTAATCATAAGTTTGCGTTGAAGATATATTTTATATGCATTTCTATACTTTAATCAGCCAATCATAAAAAATATACAGACACAATATGCATATATAAATAATATTATGTAGGGGTCAAAAGCCCCGACTTTGATACCTACGGATTGTTCCGTGCTATGCACTCCCACAATCCTACCCAATATTCACATATCGTGAGATTATCATCCCACTTTTATGCTCATATCGGGGGGCGTGTCACAAGGTCTAAACCCACCTATGAGCGAGCCCATGTGGGTTTAGACCTTGTGCCCCTGGTATCATAATATACATATATATAACATATACATATATAATATATACATATAACACACACATATATTAATTAGATATTCTACATAACAATTTTTTATATCAATTTACAGCTTTTATTGTTTTATATTTCTTTCCATTGCTTTTAAAGTATATATCAGTATATATAACACATCTACAACTCATATATACATTTATTATAGTAAACAAGCGGTATAATGACAAGCATATTCTTCAATCTTTATTACAATCCATACAACACAACCTCCTATTATTAATCTGTTGTATGCTTATACCGCTTAATTTCAGATTTATACAGCTTTATATTTCCATAAGGAACTCGTCTACATATTTCCTCATATCGTCAAATTCTGCATTAACCTCAGGTACATCAGACTTAAAATCCAGCAGTTTATATACATAACCTTGTTCCTTGGCCTGTCTATAACTTTCTTTATACACAAGTTCAAAAAGCAGTGATATATGCCCTACTATATGGTCAACTGCACTCCTTCTTACACTTTTAAGTACTGTTTCCTTCTTATAAAAGCTCTCAAGTACCTCTTTGGTTATAATTCCATTCTTAAGTTCCTCTGTTGTTACATCATATATAATCTCCATAGGAATATCTGCATTCACCTTAAATATGTCAACCTTATCCGCATCACGCAGTATATCACAAAACATACGCTGTCTTTCGGTAAGGTCTTCTTTTACACGATACTTATTATGCTGTCTTATTTCCATTTCAAGAAGTCCTGTATCTTTATTATGGTGCTCATTATTTTTTATTATCTGCTCATCTTCTTGATTTTCAGGCTCCGCAAGCTCACATTCTTCATAATACCCTTCTGCAAACTTCCTTATAAGGCCTTCCTTAAACAGCAGGTCTGCCCCAAATTCTGCGTGGTCTACTGACTGGGCATCATTAAATGTACCGAAACGCCTTATCTGCTCAAATCTTCCTATATCGTGTAACATTCCAAGAAGCCATGCAATATCTACATCCGGTTCACTTAAGCCTAATGATTCTGCAATTCTTTGACACAGTCCTGCTACTCTGTAGGTATGATCTATCTTAAGCTTTATCTTTTCATCTGATGGGTCGTAATTTCTTACATACTCTGCAAATACATTGATAACATTTTTCCTGTTAATAACTGGTTTGTTAATACTTTCCACAACATCAATAAGTCCATTAAGGTCATCACATACCATATATGTAAGCTTCCTGATATCATCATCTATTGCTATTGTATCAGGAATATGGACAACTCTCATACCTGCCGCATATCCAGCCTTAATTCCATTGATACTATCCTCAACTACTACTGCCTCTGACGGATTTACGCCTATTGCCTTAGCAGCACGAAGAAATATATCCGGTTCTGGCTTTCCACGTTCGACTTCATCTCCATATACAACCGCATCAAGATAATCCCACACTCCTATTTCGTGAAGTGTTTTCTCAGCACTTTCACGCCTTGTTGATGTAGCAACTGCACACTTTAATCCATTATTTCTTATATATTCAAATATGTCCTTTACGCCCTTTTTAACAGGAATACCTTCTGTTTCCCTTATCTTGTATACATGCTGTGTTCTAAGCTCCTTCGCTTCCCAATAATCTATCACACCCTTGTAATAATCATCAAAGAACTTGCAGCAAAGCTCTGCCGGAGCACCCTTAAAGCTGTCTATAAGCCACATGGGCATATCCACTCCAAGCTGCCCTGCCGCCCATAGCCAGCCCTCATTAGACTGTCTTTCTGAATCTATAAGAACGCCATCCATATCAAATATAATGCCTGATACCATTTTTCTTCTCCTAGCAATCAAATGTCGTATTTTTACACTTTATATTATTTAAAGTAACTATAAAAGATATGTTTTTATAATTTATAACACTGACCAGCACCTGCAATTTTCAAATTTGCCAATTTAGATATTTTAAACATCTTCTATCATTGAACTTTCATCCACAATGCCGTCATCTGCACCATCCTTATAAATACTTCTTAACATACTGTCCCGTATAAGACTTCTTAACCTTGGCAACCTCTTCTGGTGTACCCTTTGCAATAACTGTACCACCTCTGTCGCCACCTTCTGGTCCCATATCTATAATATAATCGGCTGTTTTGATAACATCAAGATTATGCTCAATAACAACAACAGTGTTACCGCCCTCCGCAAGCTTATGAAGTATATCAACAAGCTTGTGGACATCTGCAAAATGAAGTCCTGTTGTAGGCTCATCAAGAATGTATATAGTCTTTCCTGTACTTCTTTTTGAAAGCTCTGTAGCAAGCTTTATTCTCTGTGCCTCTCCACCTGAAAGCTCTGTAGATGGCTGTCCTAACTTAATGTATGAAAGTCCAACGTCATTAAGAGTTTCTATTTTTCTTCTGACTGATGGCACATTTTCAAAGAAATCAACTGCATCCTCAACTGTCATATCAAGCACATCATATATGCTCTTTCCCTTATACTTAACTTCAAGTGTTTCCCTGTTATAACGCTTTCCGTCACACACTTCACAAGGAACATATACATCAGGCAGGAAATGCATTTCTATCTTGATAATACCATCTCCGGAACAAGCCTCACAACGTCCTCCCTTTACATTAAAGCTGAAACGTCCTTTGTTATAACCTCTTTCCTTAGCATCTGTTGTTGAAGCAAAAAGATCCCTTATCATATCAAATACACCTGTATATGTCGCAGGATTAGAACGTGGAGTTCTTCCTATTGGCGACTGGTCAATATCTATAACCTTATCAAGCTGCTCGATTCCTGTAATATCATCATGGTCACCAGCGATACATCTTGCACGGTTTAAAGACTTAGCAAGGTGCTTATACAGAATTTCATTCACTAGGGAACTCTTTCCTGAACCCGATACACCTGTTACACATGTAAATACTCCGAGTGGTATATCAACATCAATATTTTTAAGATTATTCTCCCTTGCACCCTTAACAGTTATCCAGCCTGTCGGCTTTCTTCTCTTCGCCGGCACTGGAATCCTGATTCTTCCGCTAAGATATGCACCTGTAAGCGAATCCTTGCATGCCATAATATCAGCTGCTGTTCCTGTCGCAACAACTTCTCCTCCATTACGTCCGGCACCCGGTCCTATATCAACAATATAATCTGCGGCACGCATAGTATCTTCATCGTGTTCAACCACAATAACTGAGTTACCAAGATCACGCAAATGTATAAGTGTCCCAAGCAGCTTGTCGTTATCTCTCTGATGAAGTCCGATACTTGGCTCATCAAGTATATAAGCCACACCAACAAGTCCTGAACCTATCTGTGTCGCAAGTCTTATTCTCTGTGCCTCACCACCTGAAAGCGTACCTGTAGCTCTTGATAATGAAAGATAATCAAGTCCTACATCCATAAGAAACTGTATTCTTGCCTTAATCTCCTTAAGTATATCTGCACCGATAAACTTCTGTCTGTCTGTAAGTTCAAGCTCATCTAAGAACTTCTTTAACTTAACAATAGACATATCCGTAATCTGATATATATTCTTATCTGCTATCGTAACAGCAAGAGATGATGGCTTTAATCTCTGTCCGTGGCAGGATTTACAAGGTCTTATGCGCATGAATTCCTCATACTGCTGCTTTGCACTGTCTGAGTAAGTTTCCCTATATCTTTTCTCCATATTATGGATAAGGCCTTCAAATGCTATATCGTATTCTCCAACGCCTCTCTGGCCTTTGTAATGCACTTTAACACTCCTGCCATTAGTACCATTTATAATCATATTCTTAATATCATCTGGATAATCCTTAAATGGTGTTGATAAACTGAAGTTATATTCCTTTGCAAGTGCACTCATAATAGCCCTTGAAAAGCTGCCCTCATCCTTTACAGACTGCCATCCCATACCAACTATAGCTCCCTCATCGATGCTTAATGAATCATCTGGTATAAGAAGCTCTGCATCAAAATTCATTGTATAACCAAGTCCGTAACAATCAGGACACGCACCAAATGGATTGTTGAACGAAAAGCTTCTTGGCTCTATCTCATCTATGCTTATGCCACAATCCGGACACGAAAAGCTCTGTGAAAAGTTAATCGGCTCACCATCTATAACATCAACTGTCATAAGTCCCTCTGCAAGCTTAAGTGCTGTTTCTATTGAGTCTGTAAGTCTTTTGTTAATTCCATCTTTAACTACAAGACGGTCAACAACAATTTCTATATTATGCTTCTTGTTCTTATCAAGATTTATCTCATCTGTAAGCTCATACATATTGCCATCAGCAATAACTCTTACATAACCACTCTTTTTAGCCTGTTCAAAAAGCTTCTTATGTTCACCTTTTCTTCCTCTTACAACTGGAGCTAATATCTGTATCTTTGTTCTTTCTGGAAGCTCCATAATAGTATCAACCATCTGGTCTACAGTCTGCTTGTTGATTACTTTGCCACACTTTGGACAATGTGGTGTACCTATTCTTGCATATAATAATCTGAAATAATCATATATCTCTGTAACAGTTCCAACTGTTGAACGTGGATTTCTGTTAGTTGACTTCTGGTCTATGGAAATAGCTGGTGAAAGTCCTTCTATGCTCTCTACCGCCGGCTTTTCCATCTGTCCTAAGAATTGCCTTGCATATGAAGATAATGACTCCATATATCTTCTCTGGCCTTCTGCATATATAGTGTCAAAGGCAAGACTTGACTTACCAGAACCAGACAGACCTGTAAGTACTACAAGACTGTCCCTTGGTATATCTACATCAATATTTTTAAGATTATGCTCACTTGCACCTCTTATTCTTATATAATTCCTGTAATCGCCTTTTTCCATATTCTATTTTCTCCGTTATTTCTTCTTTCTTAATCCTTAATCATCTCAATTACATAATGCTTTTTCTGTAAACAGCAACTGCTTTTTATAATTCTGACTGCGTAATATTGCTTTTGAACTTATAGCCTCACCTTGTATAATAGCTATTAATTCTATCTGCCTGACTTCTTATCCTCATAAATATACTTATTAATCTCGATCATCTTATCACGAAGCATAGCCGCCTGTTCAAAGTCAAGCTCTGCTGCAGCCTTACGCATATTTTTCTCAATCTGCTTCTTAACCTTTTCAAGATCTTTAATGCTCATAGATTCATAATCTACATCAAGCCTTCCATTTGAATTATCTGCTTCTGCTGCCTTAGATATACTTATAAGATCTCTTACTGCCTTCTTTATAGTCTGAGGGGTTATTCCGTGTACCTCATTGTACTCCTGCTGTATCTTTCTACGTCTTTCCGTCTCAGATATAGCCTTTTCCATAGACTCTGTTATAGTATCTGCATACATAATAACATGTCCATCTGCATTTCTGGCAGCTCGTCCTATCGTCTGGATAAGTGAAGTCTCTGTTCTTAAGAAGCCCTCTTTATCAGCATCAAGAATAGCCACAAGACTTATCTCTGGAATATCAAGTCCCTCTCTAAGCAGATTGATACCAACAAGCACATCGAATCCGTCAAGTCGCATATCCCTTATAATCTTCTGTCGCTCTAATGTATCAATATCCGCATGAAGATACTTGACTCTTATGCCGACTTCCTTAAGATAATCTGTGAGATCCTCTGCCATACGCTTGGTAAGTGTAGTTACAAGTATCTTATTCTTTTTCTCAACTTCCTTATTAATCTCACTTATAAGATCATCTATCTGACCCTCTATTGGTCTGACTGTTATCTCTGGATCAAGAAGTCCTGTAGGTCTTATAATCTGCTCTGCCCTCATAAGTTCATGTTCTTCCTCATACCTGCTAGGCGTAGCAGATACAAAAAGCATCTGTGATATCTTGCTCTCAAACTCCTGAAAATTAAGCGGTCTGTTATCCTTCGCTGAAGGAAGCCTGAAGCCATAGTCTACAAGTGTCGTCTTTCTTGCCTGATCGCCTGCATACATTCCCCTTATCTGTGGAATAGTAATATGTGACTCATCGACAATAATCATAAAATCATCTGGAAAATAGTCCATGAGCGTATATGGTGGACACCCTGCCGGAAGCCCTGCTAAATGTCTTGAATAATTCTCAATACCTGAACAGAAGCCTGTTTCCTGCATCATCTCTATATCAAAGTTCGTTCGTTCTTCTATTCTCTGTGCCTCAAGAAGCTTATCCTCACTCTTAAAATACTCTATTCTCTCTGCAAGTTCTTTCTTTATATTATCAATCGCCTTTTCCATCTTCTCTTTTTCAACAACATAATGTGAATTAGGAAATATAGCAACATGGTCAAGGTTACATTTAACCTCACCGGTAAGAGAATCAATCTCGCTTATCCTGTCTATCTCATCACCAAAAAACTCTACTCTCACAGCATCTCCACTGGAAGCTGACGGATATATCTCTACAACATCTCCCCTTACCCTGAATGTTCCTCGCTTAAAATCCTGGTCATTGCGCATATACTGTATATCTATAAGCTTTCTTATCATTTCATCCCTGTCTTTTTCCATACCTGGACGAAGTGAGATAACCATATTCTTATAATCAATAGGTGCACCTAATCCATATATACATGAAACTGAAGCAACTATGATTACATCATTTCTTTCAGACAGTGCCGCTGTTGCTGAATGTCTTAACTTATCTATCTCGTCATTAATCGAAGAATCCTTGGCTATATAAGTATCGCTCTGTGGCACATAAGCCTCCGGCTGGTAATAATCATAATAAGAGACAAAGTACTCTACTGCATTCTCAGGAAAGAATTCTTTCATCTCGCTATATAACTGTGCCGCCAATGTCTTATTATGACTGATAATAAGTGTTGGCTTCTGCACATACTGTATTATGTTCGCCATAGTAAATGTCTTACCAGAGCCTGTAACACCGACAAGGGTCTCGAACTGATTACCCTCTTCAAATCCCTGCACAAGCTTCTCTATTGCACGGGGCTGATCTCCTGTCGGTTTATAAGGAGCGTGTAACTTGAATTCCATAACAATTCTCCCTTCGTTAATCTATAGTAAAATAGTCAACAACAATATTATTTAATAGTATTTACCTTATATATTGATTTTACTACAAATAAATGCCTTTGTCTATCAAAACAGAACATTTGTTTTATTTTATAACAAAAATCACCTGACTGCTGATACACAACAGATTTCAACAAACTGCCAATCTGCATATCAGCCATCAGGCTTACTGTAATTTATATATTTTCCATTTGCATATATTTAATTAATCTGTGCTTCCACATTCTTAATTGCCGCATCAAGCTGGGTATCAACATCTGCATCAGTATCATATTCAACTACCATATCTGGAGTAACACCTTTTCCGTGTATATCCTGACCCTTTGGTGTAAAATACTTGGCAATTGTGAACTTTATTGCACTTCCATCTGTAAGTGGTTTAACTGTCTGCACAATTCCTTTGCCATATGTCTGGGTTCCAATTATCGTTCCTTTGCCATAATCCTGTATAGCACCTGCAAATATCTCTGAGGCACTGGCACTATTGCCATTTACAATGACTGCCAGTGGCAGATTGAACTCATCATTATCCTGACCTTTATACTCTTTTCTATTGCCCTGCTTATCCTCTGTATACACAATAAGTCCGTCAGGAAGCATATATTTAAGCATACCTACAACCGTATCAAGCAATCCACCTGGATTGTTTCTTATATCAATTACAAGTCCTTTCATACCCTGTGACTGCAAATCTTCAACAGCCGCCTTGAACTGATTTGTTGTTACCTCCTCAAACTGTGATATCGAAAGATAACCTATATTATTATCAAGAAGTGTATATGACACTGTCTTTGCTTCAACAGCATCTCTTACCGCAGAAAATGTCAGTCGCTCAGTTCCACGAATGACCTCCAGCGTGACAGATGTACCCTTGTCGCCTTTAATAAGTGCAACGGCTGATGAAAGCTCCATACCTGTTATGTCCCTGCCATCAACATTTACAACCCTGTCGCCACTCCTGAGTCCAGCCTGATAACCTGCCCCATTATCATATACATCTACAAGAAGAACACCACCTTCACCGCTAAGCTGGCAGACTGCTCCTATGCCATAGAACTTGCCATTTGTTGACTCCTTTAAGGCTTTATATTCATCCGCTGTATAATACATGGTATACTTGTCACCATATGAACTAAGATACGCCTTGTAAATGTTATCTTTGGCGGTTTCATCATCTACATCACCAAAATAAAAGGATTCAAGCACAGAATCAATTGCATTAAGCTTGCCTTCTACCTCACTTCCAATTCCGTCTGAATCTGTGACTGCATCAGATTGTATATATACATCTCCATTAACACCTATATGAATGTAGCCTTTAGCTATACACACTGCTGCCACACTTAATATTAGAAGTATAACAGCCATAAATGCTGATACAGCACCGATAATCATTCCACTTGCAAATCCTTGTGATTTCTTCTTTCTTGGCGGCTGTGCATTTCTTCTTAAATCATTCATTCCATACAAATCACCAATATTTCCACGATTATCCGAAGCACTATTATTAATTCTGTTTCCGGCATTATTGTCATTATCTGCATTAACATTATTAATTACATTAATGTTATCACCAGCATTAAAATCATCACTATTGACATTATCATTTGAATAAATGTTGTTATTTTGATTGTCCATACCTATATGCCTCTGCATTTATTAATATTTATTTGCTTAAGTAGTTCCAAGGTGAAACATAACTTCCGTTATATCTTACATCAAAATGTAGATGAACTCCGTCAGAATCACCAGTTGTTCCCATAAGTGCTATCTTCTGTCCCTTAGTTACATGTGTTCCTGCACTGACAAGAAGCTTTGAAGCATGCAGATATCTTGTATACAATCCACCACCGTGATTAATCATAATATAATTCCCCGCTGATGAACTAAATGTCGCAATTACCACGTCACCATCATACGCCGCATATATAGCATCACCCGCAACGCCTCTGTTAAGTGCACCGATATCAATTCCCTTATGCGGAGAACTTCTGCCCTCTGTATCACCATAAGGTGAGGTTATCCTTGTTGACTCTGTAGGCCACTTGAACTTTCCACCATCATATTTTACAACATTGGCACTTCCACTATTCTCCTTGGCCTTAATCTCTGCCTCTATCTTAGCAATATATTCGTCCTGAGCCTTTATATCAGCTTCTATCTTAGCTTTATAATCCTCCTGCTGCTGCTTATTCTTCTGCAATGAAGCCATTTCACTTTTCTTGGTTGACTCAAGCAGTGAAAGTGAAGCTCTCTTATCTTCAAGCTCCTCCTGCTTGGTTACAAGTGTCTCCCTGTCTGTTTCTAACTGTGCTTTGGCGACAGTTATATAAGTAACAGTAGCATTATATTTTTCAAGCATTTCCCTGTCATACTGTGAGATTTTTGTAATATATTCCGCCTTATTAAGCATATCACCCATACTCTGGGAATTCATAAGCAATGCAAAATATGTTTCATCATTATGTTCATACATAAACTGAATTCTAAGCTTCATTGAACTATACTGTTCTTCTGCCTCTATCTCTGCCTGTGCAAGCTTTTCTTCCGTATCCGCTATCTCAGCCTCTATCTGCTCAACCTGCTCATTAACCTCATTAAGCTCGCCATCAACACTGGACATCTGTGCATCAAGCTTGGCAATATAAGCTATCATATCATCGTTCTGTGCCTTTAAGTCTTCAATTATTTTCTCTGTCTGTTCATACTGGCTCTGCAAATCTTTTTTCTTGCTGTTAGCATCATTGAGATTCTGCTTATCATCTCCATATACATCATAATATGACACTGCAAAATATGGTATTACAAGCACAAGTACCATCAACAATGGAATAAGCCTTTTTGCTAATGCTCTCCTCATACAACTCCTCCATTCAGCCAAACCATTTATAAAATGCATACAAACAGCCGCTTAACAATAGCATAACAATCTATACTGTCAGATACCATTTTTATTTTTAAATAGGACTTCCACATATCATATACAATCACATAATATAATCTTCATATATAATACATAATCATATAATTCAATGCAGCAGTCCTATGTCTGGCTAATATTATCTGCTATACATTAGCATGCTTTCTTACGGCAAAGAAGCTTCCTAATGCACCTATTCCGATACCAAGAAGAATTCCTACTGGAACCAGTATTCTGAATACATCATTAACCGGCATAAATGCAAGAATATTCTGAAGTATCGAGAACTTATTCATAACAAAATTAATAATATTCTCATATACAAATCTAAGAATAACTATTGGAATAATTGAACCAACAAGTCCAATTACAATACCTTCTACGAAGAATGGTGCATTAACAAATGCATCTGTAGCACCTATATACTTCATAATAGAAATCTCTTCTTTACGGACAGTAATACCTATTACAATTGTGTTAGTAATAAGGAATATAGATACTGCAAGAAGAATAACTATAATTGCTATTGTTATGTAACTAACAAGTCTTGCGGCACTGGCAAGTCCACTTGCTGTTGCCTCTGAACGGTTAACCTGTCTTATACCATCAAGATTTTCAAGGTATGTTACAAGTGTAGCCTGACTTGAAGCTTCATTAAGATATATCTCATATGATGAAGAATTAGCAAGAGGATTATCATCCTTGAAACCTTCTGCAAGTTCTGGGTAATCTTTAAAATACTCAGCCTTGTAATTCTCCCATGCTTCATCAGCTGATGTATAATGAATTCTTGACACTTCATTACGCTGGCTTATCGTATCGCCAAGCTTCTTAATATCTGCATCTGTAAGTCCTTCATCGAAAAATACTGTTACGCATACTTCATTCTCAGCCTTATGAATCATATACTGAAAATTGGATACAAGTGCATAGAATACACCAAAAAGGAATATACACGCTGTAATTGTTGCTATAGACGCAAGAGAGAACAATCTATTACGATAGATGTTCTTTAATCCGTCTTTAATATGATAAAATAACGATCTAATCTTCATAGAAATAACCACCTTTTTCCAAATCACTGATAATCTTGCCTTCGCTCATAGTAATAGTTCTCTTCTTCATCTGCTGAACTATCTCCATATTATGAGTAACAACAAGTACTGTTGTTCCCTGCTTGTTAACCTGATCTAATATCTTCATAATCTCATTAGAATTAGCTGGGTCAAGGTTACCTGTAGGCTCATCGCACAATAATATAGCTGGCTTATTAACCAGTGCTCTGGCTATGGCAACTCTCTGCTGTTCACCACCTGATAACTCATTAGGAAATGACTTATACTTATCAAGAAGTCCTACCATTGAAAGCATAGCAAGAACCCTGCTCTTAATCTTCTTATTAGGAGCTTCGACAACTTTCTGTGCAAATGCAATATTATCGTATATATTACGATCTGGTAAAAGTCTGAAATCCTGAAATACAACACCGATATCTCTTCTAAGATATGGTAACTTCTTTCTTGTAAGTTTATTAAGGTACTTTTTATTAACGTATATCTTACCCGATGTTGGGTCAAGTTCCTTAAGAAGAAGCTTTATAAGAGTTGACTTACCTGAACCACTCTTACCTACTATAAACACGAATTCTCCTTTCTGAACGTGAAGATTAATTCCGTTCAAAGCAGGAACTCCAGATGTATACGTTTTGGTAACATCTTCCATTATAATCATTATTAATATTCCTCCAAATTAGTATGTATCTTTACTTTCCATATATTTCATATATTTAACTACCATAAGTGCAATCTTAAATGTTATGGCATCATCAAACACTCTCAAATCAAGGCCTGTAGTCTTCTGAAGCTTATCTAGTCTGTATACAAGAGTATTTCTGTGGATATATAACTGTCTTGATGTCTCTGATACATTAAGGCTGTTATCAAAGAACTTGTTAATTGTTGATAATGTCTCCTCATCTAAATCATCAGGTGACTTTCCGTCAAATATCTCTCTTATGAACATCTGACAAAGTGGAAGTGGAAGCTGATATATTAAACGTCCAATACCAAGTCTGTTATATGCAACAACATTCTTGTCACTATAGAATATCTTGCCTACATCAAGAGCCATATTAGCTTCCTTGTAAGAACGTGATACTTCTCTTATATCATTAACAATAGTACCATAAGCAATATGAGCAGAACTCATAGCCTCTGTATTTAACATATCTATAATAACTTCTGCTGTCTTATCAAGGTCTTCGTAAGTTTCATTACTCTTAACCTCTCTGACAAGTATTATACTCTTCTCGTCAACTGCTGTGATAAAATCCCTTGTTCTTGAAGCAAATAAAGTTCTTATTGTCTCTAATGCATTAATATCTTTCTCGTGCTTAGTCTCAATAATATATACAACTCTCTTTACATCCGTATCAATATGAAGCTTCTCAGCTCTTGTATACATATCAACCCTTAGAAGATTATCAAGAAGAAGATTCTTTATAAAGTTATCCTTATCAAATCTTTCCTTATAAGCAACTAAAAGATTCTGTATCTGAAATGCTGCAAGCTTTCCTAACATAAATACATCATCAGTTGTTCCCTTAGCCAATATTATATACTCAAGATTGCCATCTTCAACAACCTTAAAGAACTGATATCCATTAACCACCTGACTATCTGCTGGTGAATCTATAAATACAAGTGCATCTGCTGTACATTCAGCAACATTATCAAATGTCTTAGCTACAACCTTGCCCTCTGCATCAATAACACATAAATCAACTCGTGATATTTCTTTTAACCCATCAACGGTTGTCTGTAAAATCTGATTTGAAATCATATTATACTCCATTCCTTCGCATCTTTTTGACATTTACTATATCATTGTAAAGCAAAATGACAAAAAAAAAAAGAGGAAATGTATAGAAATTATACACTTCCTCTAAATTTTATAAAATAATTATATTTAAATAATACAAATATCTAATTATGTATAGTAATTAGTGAGTAATTACCATTTCTGTTTCCTTATCAAATACATGAAGTCTTGCAACATCCATAGCGAATTCAACTTCATCACCTGGACGAGCTGTTGTTCTAGGATTAACCTTAGCTGTACATGTAACATCACCGATTTCATAGTGAAGGTTAACTTCAGCACCAAGTAATTCATATACTCTGATTGTTGACTTAAACTTAGTATCCTGATGAGCAGCGATAAATTCTGGATCATCTTTAACGTCTTCTGGACGGATACCAACTACAACTGTCTTTCCAACATAACCTTCATCGATAAGCTTCTTGCTCTTTTCAGCTGGAAGTTTGATAACAACTTCTTCGCTCATCTTAAGAACTGCCTGTGAACCTTCCTGAGCTACTGTAGCGTCGATAAGATTCATCTGAGGTGAACCAATGAAACCAGCAACGAAAATGTTGTTAGGTGTATTGTAAAGGTTCTGAGGTGTATCTACCTGCTGTATAATACCATCCTTAAGAACTACGATTCTTGTACCAAGTGTCATAGCCTCTGTCTGGTCATGTGTAACGTAGATGATTGTTGTCTGTAATCTCTTATGAAGCTTAGAAATCTCAACACGCATCTGAACTCTTAACTTAGCATCAAGATTTGAAAGAGGCTCATCCATAAGGAATACCTTAGGACTACGAACGATAGCACGTCCCATAGCAACTCTCTGTCTCTGACCACCTGAAAGAGCCTTTGGCTTACGATCAAGTAAGTGCTCGATATCAAGAATCTTAGCAGCTTCATGAACTGACTTATCTATTTCATCCTTAGGTACCTTTCTTAACTTAAGACCAAATGCCATATTGTCATATACTGACATATGTGGATATAACGCATAATTCTGGAATACCATAGCGATATCTCTATCCTTAGGCTCTACATCATTAACGAGCTTGTCTCCGATCCATAATTCACCAGAACTGATTTCTTCAAGACCAGCGATCATACGAAGAGTTGTAGACTTACCACAACCAGATGGTCCTACGAAGATAATAAATTCCTGATCTGCGATTTCAAGGTTAAAATCTTTAACAGCTACAAAGCCGTTAGGATATACTTTACAAACATTTTTAAGTGATAAACTTGCCATTGAAAACTTTCCTCCTAAAATATAAAAAGCGTATACACGCTTTCTGATACTGCTTATTCTACACTAAATGCCTGTACTTGGCTATATGGTAATTAGCCAAATATCGCAGTTGCTTTTTTATCACTTTTACCATAATTATTAAATTGATGTGTATTTTGCACAAATTTACACAATTAATCTTCACTAACATCACCAAAACTCTTGACTTTCATATGCCATCTTATAATAAATTCAGCTATAAAAGTTGTTATAACAATCGCCAGAATTGCATACATCGTAACCCTTATTCCAAATGTAAATGCTCCTGCTATTATTATAAGAGCATCAATTATATTCATAATTACAACCACACTTAAATATCTGCTTCTTTCAACAATCAGACCCGCCAGCAGATCCGTTCCCCCCGTCGTAATCTCAGTCCTTAATACCATTCCAATACCAACACCTGCCATTATGCCTCCAATTATGGCAGTCTTTAAATAACTTACATCTACTCTTGTATCTGCTGGAAGTACTGCCATAAAAAATGTAAGCAGTGCATCAGCAGCAAGCGTATCTTTAATATAATCTATGCCTTTTTTGCAGTATGCCCATATGAATAAAGGAATATCAAGCATAATATTAGTGAACCATATCGGTATGCCAGATTGCGGAAACCACCCCGACTTCCAGCTTTCCTTTGCAATTAATGACAATCTTCTTATTATGATACTTATTCCTGATATTCCGCCTGTAACCATTCCGGCAGAATCATATATGCTTTTATATGCAATTGCCATAAGAAATGTTCCTGTGATTATATATATCCATTTTAAATTAATATTTTTGACATTCTCTTTTATCTTCATTCTCAATATTTCCTGGTCTATGTCTTATTATCTTTATTATCCAGCCTCCCTGCTTATTGTCCTGTTACTATTTTTTGCAGTATCTTTATATATATTCAGCTATTTACCCTTGCATTATGGCTGTTATGTGCTTATAATTATATTAATCTATTAATTATTCCAAAGAAGAGAGGATTTATATATGGACATAGCTGGATTATCTACTAACTTAAGTACAATTAATGTAGTGAATGATGTTCAGGTTGCTGTGCTCAGACAATCTCTTGACACTCTTGAGACATCAGGAGATAGTCTTACTAAGATGATGGAAGCATCTGTTAATCCTGAATTAGGACAGAATATTGATATTCGTATATAACGGAATATTTCTTACTCCTTTTATCTGATACATTAAACCAATAATACGCCGTCAATTATCTTTATTGATAACTGACGGCGTATTATTCTGCATACGAATTATGCTCATTATTAATTATCTTAACTCATTGAATTTCTCAATTAAAATATTTCACTTGCAATCATATATATAACAACTGCAATAACTGTAATGATTGCCGGAACTGTCATAATCCTCTGCTGCGGAACTGACTGTTCTGACGCAGCATTTTCTTGCACTCTGAAAGATTTCACATCATTAACGATATATTCCCATCTTCCATTATGCTGTGCCATTTTCTTAATGCACAGATACACAAGCGACATAAATCCAATCGATACTCCAAGAAGCATAGCAAGTGTCAGTAACATAGAAATTGACGAACTCTGTACTACCGTTTCACCAGCCGCTTCCTGCATTGTATCATAAGTACCTGTAATCTTAAGAAGCTGTATAATTGTAATTGAATAAGTATTAATCGCAAAATGTGCAAGCACTGATGACCATATAGAACCTGTAGCCTCTACCATAAACGCAAATACAACGCCAATGACAAACGCATAACAGAACTGGTTAATATTAAGGTGGAATAGCCCAAACACAAGGCCACTCATAAGAGCTCCCTTTAATATTCCGCATTTTCTATATGTTCCATAAAACAAGCCTCTGAATATGAATTCTTCAACAAATGCTGGTATAACTGCCATAAGTATAATCTGTACCACAAATGGATATGTTAGCAACGTCTGTGATGCCGCCTCAAGATAATTCTTTGAAAAAAGCATTGAAACGTTGTTAATAAACAGCACCATAGGTATCATCATATAACCCGCAAGTACAGAAACAATTACATCTTTAAATGCAATTATATGATATTGCATATCTCGCTTTATGCTTATTCCCATAACAGCAATATATATAAGCCCTATTACAATAATGACTGTCTCGCTGATAACGTAAGACACCCAGCCTGGTATATGAATACCCAGCTGATTAATTGCCACAACCATCAGCAATGATACTAATGATGAAAGAAATACATACGAAACAATCAATACCGGCATAAAACAATTAATCTTTTTTACTTCCATGCGATAGCTTCCACTTCAAGTAATACATCTTTAGGAAGTCTTGCAACTTCTACACAAGAACGAGCTGGAAATGGTTCTTTGAAGTACTTCTTATAGATTTCATTAATCTTTCCAAAATCATTCATTTCTTTAATAAATACTGTTGTCTTTACAATATTCTCAACCTTTGAACCTGACTCTTCTACAAGATTGCAAAGATTTTTAAAAGCCTGTTCTGCCTGAGCCTCTACTCCGCCCTCAGCAATTTCTCCTGTTGCTGGAATAACCGGAATAACACCTGATGTATACACCATTCCATTAATCTCAATAGCCTGTGAGTATGGTCCAATTGCACTTGGAGCTTTGTCTGTACTAATAACTTTCTGCATATTATCCTCCTTCTAATGCCTTCGCATATATATAAGTTGATGTGTAACTGTGCATATCTAATCTGAAATTACACATATATCATTCACATCAGGTTAAATTGTATAACAATAGTTATCTTTATTCAAGAAATATTGTTTTAGAACTATTATTATTTTAAAACTATTGAATTCTCTGTAATAACAACCTTTTCCTGCTTTAAAAGTCTTCCTACTGCTCTCTTAAAAGCATTCTTGCTCATATTAAAATACTTCTTTATAACCTCCGGGTCTGCCTTATCTGTAAATCCAAGGCTTCCACCAAGTTCAACTATCTTATTATAGATAAGTGTTGAATCTTCGTCCATCTGTATATAAGCTTTCTGATGTATACTTATTGTTATTTTATTATCTTCCCTTACCTTTATAACTCTTCCGTGGACTACATCTCCGATTTTGATATCATCTGACATTTCATTTCTTGTTATAAATCCGTAGTATTTATCATCAATAGCCACATATATTCCGTGTTCTGGCTTAATTCCAATAACAGTTCCTGATACAGCACTATCCTTTACATACTTATCTGTAGTCTGAAGATATCTGCTTACCTTCATTGTTGCGGCAAGTCTGTTGCTCCTGTCTATATATAAAGCTACAAGGTATTCATCACCCGTATTAACGTGTGTTGTCTGTTCCCTGTAAGGAAGCAGTAAATTCTTCTCAAGTCCCCAGTCAAGAAATGCACCTATACTGCTTACCTCTGACACTTTAAGTCTTGCAAGTCCGCCTAACTCAATCTTAGGTGTGTTAGTTGTAGCTATAAGCCTGTCGCTTGAATCCCTGTATACAAATACCGTAAGTGCATCTCCTATCTCTATATCTTCAGGCACCTGCTTCTTTGGAAGAAGCACCTTATCATCTTCTGTCCCAAGATATACACCGAAATCAGTCTTCTTTATTATATTAAGACATTGTGTTTTACCCAATTGTATCATAACTGCCTCCTTTAATTATTATAACCCCCGATGAATACTTTTCTGACAGCCGCAGTGCAAACCTGCCCGAAAGTATATTCAATAAAAAATTCTATAGGAATTTCCTGTTAAACAAAAAACCCTCGCAATAAATGCGAGGGTACAAGCTGGGCTTGAGGGATTCGAACCCCCGAAATGCTGGAATCAGAATCCAGTGCCTTACCACTTGGCGAAAGCCCATTGTCGTGACAACAAAATGAATTATATACTATCATTTTACAAAATGCAAGTGTTTTTTTGAATTTTTTTAAAAATTTTGAATTTTTTTATCTGTGATTAAATTAAGTGCCTTAAAAAGCATATAATACCGCCTTTAACGCCTTACAATCCGTACCGTTCCATCTGTGTCAGTTCCAAGATTTGGAGAATCTACAAAGAACTTATATTGTTCAAGAACTTCATCTTTCTTCATATCTGTAAGCGCTTTACTAACATTAATATCTTCATAATCCCTAGTCGCACCCTCAAGATTGAATTCATTCCCTTTCTTGAAGTCAAATGTAAAATTCTTAGGATCAGAATGTCTTGGTGTTTTATCAGCTTCCTTAACCTGTTCGTCATCTGCATATACATCATCTACAGACTTATCACTGGCAGCTTCTGCATTATCAAGCTTTGAATTAATGCCGGATGACGAAACATTAGTGTCTGTATCCTGATTATCTTTTATAACAGTTATGTCATTATTATAATTAACACTTTTAATACTATAACTTCCTGCTCCTATAACAGTCATAACCAGACCCCTTTCCTAATCATTTTTTACTACATACGATTGATATATCGGGCAAGCTTTATACTTTGTTAACCCATGATTATAGGAAATCCCTCTTTATATTCTTTAATAATAAATGGATTTTCCTTTGCATAATTATATATAACCTCACCTAAGCCGTTATTCACAAGCTCTTTTAACTCCTCTGACGGCTCTCTTCCTATCGAAGGACAAGTTGGTGTAAGTGCTATTACAAGCCTGTCGCCTTTTCTCATTATTCTAAGAGGCCATATCTTACAATCAAATGGTTTGTCCTCTTGTGAAAGAATACATCCCTTATGTTCATCAAGGTAATCACAAGCTGCTTCTTCCTCACTATCCTGTGTACAATATTTGTGTAAAAGCTTCATCTGCCCATACTCTCCCTGCATCTGAAAATCTGATTTGACACCATATTCATTATCCTTTGATAATTTTTCACACTCATTTTTAGGAAATAAAGGTGTTTCCCAAAGACTGCACCTTCTAAACGAACAGCAAAAACGGCATTTTGCACAAGTTTCTTTTGATAATACCTTTGACAGCATATTGTATATTACTCCTTATTCTTACGCATATATTATTCTACACGCATCTTATTTCACTCTCACACCATATTTTTTAAGCATAAACTTAGGATGATATGACTCCTTCGCCTTTCTTAAACCTGGTATGTTAATATCTTCTTCCCTGTTAATATATTTAACATCTTTAAGCGTTGAAGCATACATCTGGTTAATCGCGGCAAATCCACCATTAACAGCATATTCCCCGACTGCCTTCTCAAAATGTATATCGACCGCAGCATCATTAATATATGATGCTATTGTCATAGCCACAGGAACATTATTCGCATAAATAATTCCACCAGAAAGCGACAATTCTTCAAAATTATCAACTGCTTCCCTTATTGCCTCATATTCCTTCATTGCAGAAGTGTCGTCCTGCTGTAAGCGGTCATAATACCACTCATCTTCTATAAGCATAACATCATCAAGATTACCATTTCCTATTTCACAGAACATATAATCCTCATATGTCCTTTTAAATTTTGAAACGTGGTTCTTCTTCTTATGATATGTTCTTCCACTAAGCAGTGAAAGTTCTGGCTGTCCATATATATAATCGTAATCGCCTGCATCTGATGAACTCTCTGTCCTGCCTGCAAATGTATTCTCTAATATTTCTTTCTGTTCCTCTGTCACAAAACAGAACTCCAATGGTCTGTTCATTTCCTTAGCGTCCTGCTCTATTGCATAAAGCGCGGATAACACATCTTTTCTTCCCAATGGAAAGGTATACCCTTTTCTATTGCCAAGCCCCTCATAATATCTTATGAGTAAATCCTTATAATATGTCACCTTTATATTATATTTGCTTCTTAACAGGTATATATTGGCAAATGCCGCGTCACTCCCTATATATTGTGACTCTTTTACGCACTTTTCTATCCATTCTTTATCACTAAGCTTTGGAGTATTCCAATCTAACATACACATCTCCATTTCTAAAGCACATAGGGCTTATGATAATTATCTGACATTCTAGCACACACATTTATAATAAACAACTATTCCCCATATAAATTATGTGTTAAACCTCTGTAAAATCCCCCTAAAATTAACTTTTCTTTTTTATTTGACATATAGCTTATTGTATATCATACTATACTTATAGTATATAAGATAGTATATTTCCTGCTATATTACATACCATTAGATAGTACAGTTTAGTGTCATATCAACAACCAATTTTTGATAATAACGGAAAGCTTACTTTGCCAAGCTTTCCATTATCTGTTATTTAATACAATTTTTATTGAAATAATCTACCTAAAATATTATATTGTATTGAAAGACTATATCGAAAGGAGATGTCTTTTCCTTAAAGACACAGAATATGAACAAAAAAAATATTATTTTAATTCTTGTAGGAATATTAATTATTTCTATGCGTTTCAACGTAACATTTGGTCATATTAATATTGATGTAACTAATGACTGCGTTGGTTTTCTCTTAATTATAATTGGCGTACTTCCAATGATTAACCGTAACTCCAGATTCAAGAAATCCGGCATTGTTGCTATTGTCGGCTTTATTGCTTCTGTCATCGCACAGATCATCAACTTTATTGACTGGCAGGAAGCCGCTGGCTCAATGCTTACTATTTCACTTGGAATAACTGTAATATTTGCAATCTATTTTACTTATTATTTTACAGAAGCACTTATTATGGAATCTAATATTCAGGAGAAATCTGCTGTAACACGTAATTATCAAATGACCTGGCTTATTTTATCGGCTGCTGTATTTGCACATTTTATGATATTTGGTTCAACAATTTCTTTATATTCAATACTTGTTGAAGCTCTCGTTGGAATATGTGCTTTATACTACTGCTTCACAGTTTACAGCTCAAGCAAACAGCTTTATGAAGATTAATTTTATGAAGATTAATAATGCATTTTTAACAAATTCACTATGCACTAGAAGCGTGCGCAGAAATGAGGCTTAATTATGAAAAAACTCGAAATAATTATACGTCCAGAAAGACTTGACGATTTAAAGGTAATTCTTAACAATAACAACGCTCACGGACTTATGATTACTAATATAATGGGTTACGGAAGCCAGAAAGGACATAAGCAGGTATACAACGGCGTTGACTTCGGCGGCAACCTGCTGCCTAAAGTAAAGGTTGAATCTATTGTATCTGATGAAACCTACGAACAAATCATTGACCAGATTATCGAAGAAATCAACACTGGTGTATATGGCGATGGCAAAATCTTCGTCTATGAAGTAACTGATGCCATTCGTATTCGTACTGGCGAACGTGGAGAAGATGCTCTTTAGGACTGTCCTGACTATAATAAATAAGAGCTGGAAGCATACTGATATGTACCCAGAATCCTGGACACATTGACTATTGCTCAGGCTCAACACATGGATGCTATCCGATATTTAACGGGCGGCATCCATTTTGTTTTTGCTTGAATTCTTTTATTATTGTAGTATTCTATGTATTCTTCAATAGCTATTGAGAATTCCTCAAAAGAAGAATACTCTTTCTCGCAGCCATAATACATCTCATTTTTTAATCTTCCAAAGAATGTCTCCATTATACAATTATCATAGCAGTTTCCTTTTCGTGACATAGATTGTATTATGCCGCGTTTTTTCAGTTCATTCCGATAATAAGCATTCTGATACTGCCAGCCTTGATCAGAATGTATTATAAGACCACTGAGATTAGGGAATTTTTCAAAGGCTCTTTTAAGCATGCGGCTAATCTGTTCCAGGTTTGGACTTGTTGAAAGATCATAAGAAATGATCTCGTTTGTATTCATATCAAGAATCGGTGATATGTAGCACTTTCCCCATGAAAAATTGAATTGAGATACATCGGTTGTCCATTTTTGCAGTGGTGCGGTTGTGCTAAAATCCCTATTAATCAAGTTGTCAGCAACCATTCCAACAGTTCCCCTGTAGGAATGGTACTTTTCCTTTGGCCGTTTTCCTATAAGACCAGCCTTATGCATTAGACGCTGTACTCTTTTATGATTTACCTTATAACCACGGTTCAGTAATTCTTGGTAAACTCTGCGAACTCCATATCTGCTCTTGTTAGATGTGAATATCTCATTGATGTCATGCATTATGGCGCTGTTTCTCTCAGTAATCGCATCTTTTTTGCTTATTTCAAAGTAGTA